>ENA-ORXD01000038-ORXD01000038.1-sediment-metagenome-genome-assembly--contig:-NODE-38-length-255444-cov-7.838092_pt1 | contig 255444 bp, 241 predicted proteins | sample MGYA00237862_ERZ511471 | MGnify/ENA metagenome assembly ERZ511471 | reverse complement strand
GGAAGTACCCCGAAGGAGTATGCTGAAGCAGCGGCTGGACTCTAGTCCGTGGTGCTACTAATCCCGGGGTAAGGTCACAATTCCCTATAACGCTCATCTCCGCTAGTTAAGGTATTTATACCCTTGTTGTGCTTATCCATAAGTTTACCCGCATGGACTAAAGCTACTTGCAATTCGACATCATCTGTCTTCTTACCTACCAGATTAGATAATGCGCCGATAGCACCTAACATTTTATTTGAACCCGCACTTATGTCTACTCCCATCAATTCTTGGTATTTATCATCAATATCACTGGTATCTAGCGGATTCGCTTTAATTTGATTTTCTACATATTGCGCTCGTATATCATGCATCTCTGCCACAACATCAACTATACTGAATTCCTCCTGTATTAACCCCCATATCAAAAACACAATACCGATTATAATAAAACCCACAAACACCACTATTGCAAGGGTGGTGTTCCCTAGTAACGCTAACACACCCGCCACTCCAACACCCAAACAAAAAGAGGCGATTGCAAACTTAGCTTGTCTTGTGTGCATAAGCATACTCCTACCAGTTTTTTTACTAACTGGCAGTATAGCACCCTTGAAAATAAGGCACAACTAAGATTACGTAGTAAGCTCAGTCGCACTCATTTGACGGGGCCTTTCCCTGATTATAGAATACGAATAGCACCCCTAAATTCTACAACGCTAGGAAGGACTGCATGCGCAAGAAACTTATAGTGGCTTTGTTCCTGGTTATTGCCTGCGGACTAATAGCAACGTTTATTTATGTGCAGCAAAAGCCGGGGGAGGAAGTCAGGGTCGTTCCGCCGGGCACCGGCGAGCTTAACCTGTATAATATCGACCCCATTACCCTTGACCCCGCCGTCTCCGGTGATGCTACTTCGCACGAGTTTATCCTGCAGATTTTCAATTCTCTGGTGCGCCTGGACAAGGATTTGAAAGTGGTGCCGGACATCGCAGAGAGGTGGGATGTGGATGACAGCGGGCGCGTCTATACCTTTTACCTGCGGCAGGACGTCTATTTCCATGACGGGCGCCAGGTGACCGCGGACGACTTTAAATACTCCTGGGAGCGTGCCTGCAAGCCGGAGACTGGCTCTCGCACCGCCTCACTGTATCTCAATGACATCGTCGGAGTGGCTGATGTGCTTGCCGGAAAGGCGCAGGAAATCAGCGGCGTCAAAGTGCTGGGCGATTTCACCCTGCAGGTAACCATTGACCAGCCGAAGTCTTATTTCCTGTCCAAGCTGACCTACCCCACCGCTTTCGTGGTGGACAGAAAAAACGTCGCTTCCGGGGCTAACTGGTGGCGCAAGCCGAACGGCACCGGCCCCTTCAAACTTAAGGAGTGGACGCAGAATACCTCCGTGACGCTGGTGCGCAACGAGAACTATCACGGGCTCATCGCCACGGTGGAGCAGGTCAATTTCAAGCTCTACGCCGGTATTCCCATGGGGCTGTACGAGACGGGAGAGATTGACGTGGCCGGGGTCTCCATGAGCTATATCGACCGGGTGATGGACAAAGAAGGGCCTTTCCGCGAAGAGCTCAGGGTGGTCCCGGAGCTCAGCTTCAGCTACATCGGGTTTGACCATACGAAGCCGCCTTTTGACGATGCCAACGTCCGGCGCGCCTTTACCATGGCCATCGATAAGCAAAAGATTATCGAGGTGCTGCTGCGGGACATGGTGCAGCCCGCCGGCGGTATCCTGCCGTCCGGTATGCCCGGCTTTAACGAAGACCTGAACGGGCTGGGCTATGACGTTGCCGGGGCGAAGAAGTTGCTTGCCGAGTCCCGCTACGGGAGCGCCGCGGCGCTGCCCCCCATCACCATCACGACTTCGGGATATGGAGGCCTTGTTGGCGGCGAGCTTGAGGCGATTATCCAGCAGTGGCGGGACAACCTGGGCGTGGAGGTGACGGTGCGGCAGCTTGAGCCGGAGCGGTTTCTTTACCAGTTGAAAGATGAAAAGGACAATATGTTCATGATGGGCTGGGTGGCGGACTATCCCCACCCCCAGGACTTCCTGGAGATACTCTTTCGCACCGGCGTGGAGAGCAACTACGGCGAATACAGCAACCCCGAGGTGGACGCGCTGTTAGACCGGGCGGCGCTGGAACAGGACACCCAGCAGAGCCTGGACCTCTACCGGCAGGCGGAGCAGATGATGGTGGCTGACGCCGCCTGCATCCCGCTGTGGTTCGGGGAGAACTACCTGCTGGTGAAGCCCTACGTCCAGGGCTATGACCTCAATCCGGTGGGCGTGGCCCCGCTTAACGAAGTGGTAATTCAGCCGCATTAATCTATTTCTTTGAAGACCTTTTTCTTGCTGAAGGCTTCTTAGTCGTCGTTTTTTTTCTGGCTGTTACTTTAGGGCTGCTCTTTGCGGCGGTAGCTTTTCTTGGCGTGGCTTTTTTGGTGGCGGTGGTAGCTTTGGGTTTTGTCTTTACGGTAGTAGTTCTTTTAGTTGCAGTCTTTTTAGTGGTAGTAGCGGTCTTGGGTTTGGGCTTTGGGGTAGCAATTCTCTCGGTTGTAGTCTTGGTGGTGGCCTTAGCCTTTGTTGTCTTTTTCGCTGTGCTTTTCTTAGTAGCCGTAGTTTTAGGTTTTTCCTTTTTAACAGATATTACTGGATTTTCAGCAGAAGTTTTCTTAGGTAATCTGTATGCAATCTTAACTCTAAGTTCTGCTCTCGATACGTGGTCAATTCGTGTATGACAGTTAGGGCATAGTACTATTAAATTGTGTTCTCTATCACTACCGCCACTTGCGAAAGGTACTATATGATGAATTTCCGGGACTATACCTTTACCAATAATTTCACCGCCGCAATACTCACATTTTCCTCTGGACACTCTTATCAAGTAACTTTTATCGCCTGGAGTAACCGTTCGTCTTCTTTTTTCTCCCCAAAAGAAAACCATTCTACCTCCCATAATATGTTTTTTAAGTTGATAATCAATAGCCTCGAACACGCCTAAATAGATTAACACCAAAATATATTACTGCCTCAATAGCAAGAGTTACTATAATACCAAAGATAAACCAAACTGGTTGTGGGTTTTGTTTCATTAAATCTATCACTTGGGAAAGAAACCAGACGATAAGAGCAAAAACTACAATAACCGCAACAATATTCCAGAACATTCTCTCATCTTTTTTACTCATATATCTCTCCACCCTTCTTTTAATTATTCTTTGGGACATTATATGCCTTAAACATGGATGATTTCAAACATGGGATGGTGGCGGCATCAAACTAACGGCCCAGGTGCCGCGAGGGCGGCAGGGTGGGAAAAGATAGCACCGAGGGGGGATGAGGGGTAAACTCCCGATGGGAAAAGATGGCGGAGGGGGCGGGATTCGAACCCGCGGTCGGCTTGCGCCGACAACGGTTTTCAAGACCGTCACCATAGGCCGCTCGGTCACCCCTCCGGTGAGCCTATTCGCGGACGCGTCTTAGTTCAAAGATGACGGGATTATCGCCGTCCGGGCAGGCCACGGTACAGGACTCGGGGTCATCAGACCAGGATTGGGAGCCGCCGAAGGTCAGGACTCGGATATCGGGGAAAATCGAGTTCAGCGCAACCAGGCATAGCCCCTCGGGAGAGGTCTTGCTGAAGCGCCACTGGTCACCCACCTTGTGCCCGTTGGCGCAGTGACCTTTCTGCGAAATTACTTTGGCGATAACGTCATATCTCGGTGTTGCCATGGTTTCCTCCTTAAGCTTTTTTGATAATCTTTTCCCGGATATACGGTTGCAGCAAGTCCGGTACGGCAATGCTGCCGTCCGGCTGCTGGTAATTTTCCAGAATGGCGATGAGGAGGCGGGGCAGGGCAACGCCTGAGCCGTTCAGGGTGTGGACGTACTGGGGCCTGGCATCAGCGTCAGGCCGATAGCGGATATTGGCCCTCCTTGCCTGGAAGTCCCCGCAGTTGGAACAGGAGCTGACCTCCAGCCATTCCCGGCAGCCCGGCGCCCAGAGCTCGATGTCATACGATTTCCGCGAGGCAAAGCCCAAATCTGCCGTGCAAAGTTGGAGGATACGGTAATGCAGCCCCAGCTTCCGGCAAACGTCCTCGGCGTCCGCGGTCAGCTTCTCCAGCTCCCCGTCAGAGGTCTCCGGCGCGGTAAACTTGTAAAGCTCCACCTTGTCGAACTGGTGCCCCCGCTTGATGCCGCGCGTGTCCTTTCCGGCGGACATCTTCTCCCGGCGGAAACAGGCAGTATAGGCGGCGTAATAGATGGGCAGGGCATCAGCGGAAAGAATCTCTTCCCGGTGCATGTTGGTCAGGGGGACTTCGGCGGTGGGGACAAACCAGAGGTCGTCTTCCTCATCATGGTAGAGGTTATCCGCGAACTTGGGAAGATTGCTGGAGCCCACCATGCACTCGCGGCGCACCATGAAGGGCGGGTAGATTTCCTGATACTTGTGCTCACCGACGTGCAGGTCAAGCATGAAGGAAATCAAAGCCCGCTGCAAACGCGCGCCGATGCCCTTCAACACATAAAAGCGGGAGCCGGAAATTTTTGAACCGCGCTCAAAGTCGATGATGTCCAGCGCCTCGCCTAGTTCCCAGTGGGGGTGGGGGGTAAAGCTGAATTTCTGCGGCTCTCCCCAGGTGCGCCGCACCACGTTGTCCGCTTCACCTTCACCCACGGGGACGGTGGGGTCCGGGATATTGGGCACCTGGAGCAGCAGTTCTTCCAGTTTTCCGGAGACTGCCCTTTCCGCTTCCTCCAGTGCCCTGATTTTCTCCCGTATCTCGCGGCCTTCCTGGGCGGCCTCCTTACCTTTGGATACCTGCTTGCGGGCACGCCTCAGGTCTTCCAGCTCGATTATCTTTTCGCGGCGCTCGGCGTCCAGCCTTATAATCTCGTCGATAGGTGCGCTGTCGTGGCGCTTCGCCATCGCTTCCCGCACCAGGTCCGGATTTTCACGGATAAACTTCAAATCTATCATGGTCTTTAAATCCACCCCCTTTATCCCCCTCCTTTACTAAAGGAGGGGGAGGTTATGGGAAGAGGGGTGAACCCCCTCTTGAACTCCTCTTCGGATTTCGTGACTCTTAGAAAACAGATTTGGCAATCTTTGCGACTCCTTCTATTAATTCTTGAACTTCCCGTTCTGTGGGGTCAGTCTTTTTCTTGTGGTCGCATTTATTCCTTAAGTCTCCCAGATGTTGAATAAATCGCCAAGTAGAGACTTCAATTATGTCGTTGGATTTCAATAAATCATTAAGGTCATTTGCTGATGGGTCTTTCTTTGTAATTTTTATGTTATGATTTTCGCATACTTGGGTTAAATGCGATTCTAAAACAACACCTGCTATTGCACCAGCCCCACGAGTGAACCCTTTTTTATTAAGTTCTTTTGCAGTTTCTAATTCAGAATCAAAGAGGTCAGCCTGAAGTAGTTGCTTAATGTCAAATAACGAACTTTCGAATCTCTTTCGTGCAGATTCTAAGATACTTCGTTGCTGTTCGAATCGGGGTATTGCGGCTTTCGGAGAGACAACTTCTATCTTTTCCCACCCTCGGGTGACACTTAGCCCCTGAAGGTAATCTTCAATTACGTAATTCTCATAAGTAATGTCTTTTCTTCCTTTCGGTTTCTCATATAGTCTTACAAAATCTGCTACTCGGTCTGGTAATAAGAATCTTACCACTGCCAAAGACTCTGAGTACCAAGATTGGTACTTGTCTTTGAAGGAAGGGAGCCTCTTTGTGAAATCCTTAATTTTACTCTTACTCTTATCCTTGAGCGTCTTCGCAAGTACATCCTCAAACTCATTCGGGAAACATTCACACTGCATTGCATTTAATAACTGCCCGCCATCGGAAATGAGTTGTTCTAAGTCCTTTTTGTATTTTTCAATGTTTGAAATCATATTGCTTTCAACTCACATTAAGCCCTAGATTAGGTAGGATTTCGCCCCATTTTTGTCATGTTACCCCTTCTCCTTAAGCTGGGGGAAGAGAATCACCTCGCGGATGGACTGCTGGTTGGTGAGCAGCATCACCAGGCGGTCGATGCCCACGCCCAGACCGCCGGTGGGGGGCATGCCGTACTCCAGCGCCAGCAGATAGTCCTCATCAATCGTCCACCTCTCCTCGTCAGCCCCCTGGCGTTCCTGAAGCTGGCTGACAAAGCGCTCCTGTTGCTCGATGGGGTCGTTCAGCTCGGTGTAAGCGTTGGCGATTTCCAGACCGCCGGCAAGGGCCTGGAAGCGCTCCACCACCCGCTCCTCGTCCGGCTTGTTCTTGGCAAGGGGCGACATCGAAACCGGATAGTCGATGAGGAAGGTGGGCTGGATGAGCTTCGCCTTGACATAAGTCTTGAGGAGCTCGTCAACCAGCTTGGCCCAGTTCTTATTGGGGTCGGCCTCCATATTCAGCGAGCGCATCTTTTCCCGCAGGCCGTCGGCGGTGGGGTATTTCACGAAGTCGACGCCGCTGTATTCTTTTACGGCGTCACGCAGGGTGAGACGCTGCCAGGGCGGCTTGAAGTTAATCGTATCTTCTCCATACCGGACTTCCGCCGCTTCGTTAACCTGCTGGCTTACCCGGTATACCATCTCCTCCAGCATTATCATGACATCATTATAGTCGGCGTAGGCTTCATAGCTCTCCAGCATGGTGAACTCGGGGTTGTGCTGGGTGGAGATGCCCTCGTTGCGGAAGATGCGCCCCATTTCGTAGACCTTGTCGAAACCTCCGACGATGAGTCGCTTGAGATGCAGCTCCAGGGCGATGCGCAGGTAGAAGTCCTGGTCGAGCGCGTTATGGTGGGTGGTAAAGGGGTTGGCAAGAGCGCCGCCCGCGGAGGGCTGCAGCACCGGCGTTTCCACCTCGATGAACCCGCGTTCGTCAAGGAACCGGCGGACACTAGCGATGACCCGGCTGCGTGCCAGGAAAATCTCTTTGGCCTCGGTATTCGCGATTAGGTCGAGATAGCGCTGGCGATAGCGCTTCTCAACATCGGCCAGGCCATGCCATTTCTCGGGGAGGGGCTGCAGGGACTTGGAAAGAAGGGTTAGTTCCTTTACATCGACCGTCGGCTCACTGGTCCTGGTGCGGAAAATCTTGCCGCCGGCGCCGATGATGTCGCCGATGTCAAGTTCATCGAGCAGTTGCAAGGTGGCATCGTCGAGATTTTTCTTGGAGAAGTAAAGCTGGATTTTCCCGGTGCTGTCGCGCAGGTCAAGGAATGATATTTTACCCATAGAGCGGTTGGCCATGACCCGTCCGGCGACGGTCACCTCCGGCGCTTCACTATTCCCGGCGGCTTCCTGCTTTTCCAGGAGCTCAATCGCTTCCCGGGTGCTATGGGTGCGGCGGAAGCGGTTGGGGTAGGGGTCGATACCGCGCTCGCGGAGCTGCGCCAGCTTCTGCAATCGCTGCTGGGAGATGCGTTCTAATCTGGAAGTCATAATATTTCCTAACGATAAAATAGATGGTATTCCGGGACGGCCGGAAACATGACTATTATAAGTTATCTGGCTGCTGAGGTAAAGAAGGCTGGCTTTTCTCCGGGCTTAGCGAGCGCAGGCTTTTCCGCCAGTCCGCCGATTTTACCTCTTTCTCCAGCAGGAACTTGAGGTATTCAGTAAGGACGTTTTCCAGTTGCTGCGCCAGCTCCGCGTCCAGTTTGAGCCGGGGCACCACTTCATAATCGCTGCTTTGCAGCAGGCGCAGCACCTTTTGGAGATTTATAGAGAGGGGGTAGACCGGGTATTGCGTTCCCCGGCATTCCGGGCAGAGCACCCCGCCCCCCAGCGGAGAGAAGTAATTTGTGGCGGGTTCAAGCGGGCGATGGCAGGAAACGCATTCTCTTAGCTGGGGACGGTAGCCGACTCCATCCAGCAGGTGCAGCTCGAAATAGCGGAGCGTCGTTTCCAGGTTATCCGTCCGGGATAGCTGTTGCAGCGTTTCCCGGAGAAGCCGGAAGACGGGCTCATTCTCCATGTGTTCCGCGCTAAACTGGTGCACCAGTTCCGCGGCATACAGGGCGCAGGAGGTGCGCTCCAAGTCGTTCTTGATGGCCATGTAGCTCTCGATGGTCTGGCTGCCGGTGATGGTATCCAGGTTTTTCCCCCTGGCGAAGGAGACCAGGCTGTGGGTGAGCAGTTCCAGGTGCCCCGCCAGCTTGCTTTTCGGCTTGCGGAGGCTCTTGGCGAAGCCCTGGATTTTGCCCATGTTGGGGGTATAGAAAGTGAGGATGCTGTCCGCCTCCCCCAGCTTCGTCTTCTTGATGATGATGGCTTCGGTCTGATAGTTACGTGGCGCGGGCATGGTAAAACTTAAATCCCTGTTGGGGCTTTCTTCGGTTTTAGTTGGCTCCAGGTAATGTCCCATCCTATCCCGATGATTTTCTTCCCACCCGAGCCCGCCCTCGCGGCTGTCTCTCTTATTCCCCACCAACCAGGTGCAAATAAATCCCTCTTAATCTCCCTTTACGAAAGGGAGAAACTGACCTCCACCTTGGCAAAGGGGGAACGAGGGGGATTCATTCTAAACCTCTGAACGGCCTTCGATGGCGCGGGTGAGGGTCATATCGTCGGCGTATTCCAGTTCCGTGCCGAAGGGCAGCCCCCGGGCGAGGCGGGTGACCCGTATCCCCAGAGGAGAGATAATGCGGCCCAGGTACATCGCGGTTTGCTCGCCTTCCAGGTTGGTGTTGGTCGCCAGGACAACCTCTTTGACCGCGCCGTTGTGGAGTCGGTTCAGCAGTTCCTTAATGCGGATGTCCTCCGTGCCGATGCCCTCCGTGGGGGAGATAGCGCCATGCAGGACGTGATAGAGGCCATGGTAAACGCCGGTATGCTCCAGCGCCACGATGTCCTGCGGCTGCTCCACGATGCAGAGCAGGGTCGGGTCGCGCCCGGTGTTTCCGCAGATGGCGCAGGGGTTCGACTCGGTGACGTTGAAACAGGAGGAGCAGAGGGAGATGCGCTGTTTCAGGGAAAGGACCGCCTCAGCCAGCTGCCTGCCCTGTTCCTCTGAAGAGCGCAGCAGGTAAAAGACGATTCTCTGGGCGCTTTTCGGCCCGATTCCCGGGAGCTTGTTGAACTCCTGGATAAGCTGGCTGATGGCATCGGAGGGCGTTTGGTGGCTCAAAAGTTTCTCCCTACATCAGGCCGGGGATTTTCATGCCGCCGGTCAGCCCGCCCAGGTGCTCCGCGGCGGCTTCCTGAGACTTGGCGATGGCTTCATTGACGGCGGTAAGCACCAGGTCCTGCAGAAGCTCCACGTCCTCGGCGCTGACCGCTTCCGGCGAGATTTCCACGGAAAGAATTTTCTGCTGGCCGTTGGCGGTAACCTTGACCGCGCCGCCGCCGGAGCTTACATCCACGGTGACGTTGGCCAGTTCCTCCTGGGCTTTCGCCAGTCTCTGCTGCAATTTCTGTGCCTGCTGCATCATGAACTTGTTCATTGTTCCTCCGAATCGATAATGGCCCCAATCTTCAAGGCGGCGTTGACCAGGTGGTTTTCGTCAGGCTCATGGATGCACTGTACCCGGCAACTGCGCTTCAGGAAGTTGCCGATTAATTTTTCGGCAATCCGCTGGTTTTCCAGTGTTTCCATTTTTTCTTTATGGAAAGGGAACTTAAATGATAAAATCACGGTTTCCCCCTGGACCGCTTTAGGCCGGGCGCTGCGGAGCAAAGCGGCCACCGGCGTCCTGGCGATGTTTGCGGGGGCGTCCTTGATGATCTGGAGCCAGTTGGCGCTGAGTCGCTCGATTTCTTCGCCGGTGATTTCTTCTTCCGGAGGTTCCGGGAGCGCCGCTTCCGGTTTTTCTATTTTCCGGCCTGCCGGTACGGGTCCCGGTCCCGGCTCCGCCTTAATTTCCGGTGGTTGTTCTACTGTTTTCAGGGTTTGGGGTGCCGGCTTTTCCATCTGAGGGGGGGCTGGAGGGGGCGTTTTTTTCCCGGCCGTTACCGCCGGGGGCGGTGCCGCCTGGCGCGGGGCGCCTTCCATTGACGCCAGAACACAGTCCACCAGGGCCAGCTCCAGCGGCAGCGTGTGATAATTGTCCAGCCTGATGTCAAATTCGCCAAAACGTTTGACAGCCCTGAGCACCTGTTCCAGGGAAGCCCGGACAGAGAGTTTGTTCAGTTCTTCTCTATCTTCAGCGGCAAGATCGAGGGTGTCACCGGAGCCGGTTTTAACCAGCAAAAGGAGGCGGAGATATTCCACCAGTTCCCGCCGGAACTGGCGCAGGTCCAGGCCGTCGTTGTTGACGCTGTTAATCGTGACGATTCCGCCGGGGATATCATTATCAATTATCTGACTGGCAAGCTCCCGGGAACGCCAGTCTCCGGAAATTCCGAGGGTACTCTGCACCTGCTGGATTTCAATCGTAGCGCCGTAGTAAGTCGTCAGCTGCTGCAGCAGGTTTTCCGCGTCCCGCAGGCTGCCCGTGGCTGTTTTAGCCACCAGGTGCAGGGCTTCCGATTGGATATCGATATTCTCTGCCTTGCAGATAGCGGCGAGCTTTCCGGCGATGTCTGCCTGGGAAAGACGCCTGAAATCGAAGCGCTGGCAGCGGGACAGGATGGTGGCGAGGACCTTGTGGGCTTCAGTGGTGGCCAGGACGAAGATAACGTACGGGGGAGGCTCTTCCAGAGTTTTGAGTAAGGCATTGGAGGCTTCCTTGGTGAGCATGTGCACTTCGTCGATGATATATACCTTGTACCGCGACTGGCTGGGGGCGTAGCTCACTTTTTCCCGCAGTCCGCGTATCTCATCGATGCCCCGGTTGCTGGCGGCGTCTACTTCGATGACATCCATGGAACTGCCCGCGGTAATCGCCCGGCATACCTCGCAGGTATTACAGGGTTCGTCTTTGCCTTCACTGGTCAGGCAGTTTACCGCCTTAGCCAGGATACGCCCGGTGCTGGTCTTTCCGGTTCCGCGGGGCCCGCAAAAAAGATAAGCATGGGAGATGCCATCATTTTTCAGGGCGTTAAGGAGCGTCCTGGTTACCGGTTCCTGTCCCACCACATCACCCAGCGTCTGCGGGCGCCATTTACGATAAAAAGCCTGAGATGTCATACCTGTTCCTATTATACTGTATCTGAAAAGGATTCCAAAACGGGCCCGTGTTGAGGTCCTGTTTGCTTTTGGGAGTTTCCGGAAGAATGCCCGTCCCCGCCGCCGTGATTTTTATTCCGCCCTGTCCCGCCCGCGGACCTTTTTGCTGCTCTCCGGCCAGGAACAAAGAGGAACCTGTGATGTTTGAAAGGAAAAGCCAGCATCGCCGCCAGGGCTTTGCTGGCTCAACCCCTCTTATCACCTTGATAACATTATTACAGCAGGGAGGGAATGTCCTTGGAGGCTTCTTCGATTGCCTTCAGTTTCACGCCGGTCTCTTTGGCACGGGAGACGAATTCCGGGATAAGGCTGGTGGACTTCGCGTAGTAGTCCCTTACCTTTTCCACGTCGCTGAGCTCCGAGAGTACCACGGAAACATCGATGGCGCCCTTTTCCCTGGGGTAGTCGCCGTTCCTGATGATGGCTTCGGGGCAGATGTCCCGCATATAGTCCCCGAGCTCCTTCACCAGGTCCATGTTCAACTCTTTCGCGGGGCCGGATATGAGGTAGAGAGCGCGCCGCGCGTCAATCGGATTGCATTTGAGGGAAAGCTCGGAGATGGCCTCATCCATCGCCTGGATACCCTTCTGGATCTCCGACCCCTTTTTCCGGAAATCGCTCCGGAACTCTATGGGGAGGCGGAGGAGGGGTACCTCAGACTTTCCGTAACCGATGACCGTCCAGCCGACGAGCGTCTGTATGATATCCCCCGCGTCGAGCAGCTTGCCGCCGATGTACTTGTGCTTTTTTTCCTCACCGGCGCAGAGGATGTTGTAGAACGGGTCCACAATCATCTGGTTGATTTTACTCAGGTTGTTCCGGATGGAAGCGTCTTTGCGGACGTATCTCTGGTTGTCAACCAGAAAAACGGCGTCCGCTACGGAATAGCATGACTTGAGACAGGTCGCGGCGTTGTACACGGTCCTTTCCTCGGTGGTCTCTTCATGCTCGAAGGGGAGGACCACCATGGAATAGACCGGCTTGTCAACGTACCTTTCCTTCAGGTGCTTCGTGATAACGCCGACAGAACCGGAACCCGTGCCGCCACCGGCGCTGGCGATGCACAGGAAAGCATCAGTCTCAAAAAAGCGCTTGGTGGTCCTGATGGCGTCAATTACTTTATCGGAATCATCTTTGGCAATTTCGGCGCCGAGCTCGTTAATTTTACCGACGCCGTGGCCGCCGGTCTTGCGGCCCCCGATGAGAATCCGGTTCTGATAACCCTTCCTGATGTTCGTCAGCCCGCTTAAATCCGCAGCATCGGTATTGACAGCGTAAGCTCCGGTAATAATGTCTATACCACGCCGGCTGCGTGCTCGGCCGTTCAGCCGGGCAAACTCGTCGGCGATTCTGCCACCGCATTGCCCTAAACCAACTACCACTAGTTTCATCATTCACCTCACCAACAACGGTTTCGCTATTTTAAGCACACTCTCCATCGAATGTCAATTCCTCATCTCGCTTTAGGGATTAGTAAAGTACTATGTTACTATATTATTTTCGTCACATTTTCCTGATATTATCCGTAGATTATTGCAAAAAGGGATTACCTATAATAGAATATGTCTTGATACAGCCGGGAAGGGAAGTGACGTGGCTCCAGAAGTGCTTGAAGACATCGAAGGTAATATTGTTGATTTTGAGAAAGCTGTCGCCAAAGCGGAGCAGCTGAGCAAGGCCGCGCGGGAGGCAGCGGAAAAATCCACACGCGCTTCTCAGGAAGCGGTCAGAAGGGCAGAAAAGATAAGCCGGGAGGCCCAGGAGTCAGCGGAAGCTTCTTCCCGGGCGGCACAGGAAGCGGTGGACAGGGCGGAGCGGATTGCCCGCGAGTCCCGGGAAAAAGCCGAAGCGATGATAAAGGCCGCGCAGGCGGCCATCATCCGCGCTGAAAGCGTCGCCAATACTCCCAAGGAAGCTGCCCAAGCGACGGCCAAGGCATTTGATTCGGCGATAAATAAGGCGGAACAAATCAGCCGTGAAGCGATGGTCGCGGCGGAAGCGGCGCTGATGGCTTCTCAGGAAGGCCTGTCACGGGTGGACGAAATCAGCCGCGAAGCGAAAACTATGGCGGAGTCCGCCAGAAAGTCAGCCCAGGAATCCATCAGGCAGGCTGCTGAGGCCGGGAAAAGGGCGCGGGAAGCCGTGGACGCTGCCAACCGTTCCGGGAAAGACGCGGTCAACCGGGTTGAGAAGATAAGCAAGGAGACCCAGGAAGCGGGCGCGGCTACCTCCCGTACCGCCCAGGAAATCATTAATAAAGCGGAGAAGTCCAACAAGGCGGCGCTTGAAGCCGCAGAAGCTTCCCTGAAGGTCGTAGAGGAAAACTCCCGCAAAGCGGAAGCAACCAGCCAGAATGCCCGTGAGATGGCGGAGAGCGCCCTGCAGAACTCACAGGAAGTAATGCGGCGCATGGATGCCGCGGCTGTCGAAATAAGGCAGGTTACCGAAGACGCTGACAAGACCGCCCATGAAGCGGTACGGAAGGCAGAGGAAATCGGGCGGGAAGCCCGGGAAACCGCGGAAACGTCCGCGCGGAACGCTCAGGAGGCTATCAGCCGTTCCGAGGGCATCAGCCGGGAGGCTAAAGCCACCGCCGAGGAATCAGCCCGGTCTGCGGGGGAGGCTGTCGGGCGCCTCGAGGAAATCACCCGGGAGACCAGGGCAATTGTCGACGGCTCCGTTAATATGTTCGAAGCGGCTATCAAGCAGGCTGAAGAGACCAGCCGGGAGGCGAAGGAGTCCGCGGAGCGCTGGGCGCAGACCACGCATGATACCCTGGAATCTCTGAAAGCGACATCCCGGGAGGAAATCGGGCGCATCGAAGAAATCAGCCGGCAGACCAGAGAAGCGGCGGAAGCGGCATCCCGAGCTAACCAGGAATCCATCGAAAACTCGATGAAAGAGTCAAGGGAGTCCATCAGCCGGGCTGAAGTACTGACCATGGAAAGCCGTAAAGCCGCCGAGGAAATCAGTGCCGCCGCAGAGGAACAGATTGCGAAGCTGGAGCAAGAAGTAAAAGACGCGATGGAGAAGCTTACCGAGTCTAGCCGTCTGTCTTCCGAAGCGTGCCTGCAGACCTTCCGGGACGCCATGCAAAAAGCGGAGGAGATACGCAAGGAGACGAAGGAGCTAAACGAGGCGACCAACAAGACGATAAAGGAGACCGCGGAAACGCTGATTGCGGCGGCGCGGGAATCCGCCCGCCAGACGATAGAGTCTGCCCAGGAAGCCATACGCGAGGCCGCGCGGGTTGCCAGGGAGTCCGCCCAGATGTCTATCAAAGCTTTTGACCTGGCGGTGAGCCGTTCCGAGGTCACGGACAAGCTTTCCCGTGAGGCAGCCGAGGCTTCTCTGAAAATGTTTGAGGAGACCGTGAGCAAGAACGTCCGGATGGAAGAAGTGGAGAAACCGGAGGAGGTATTTCAGGAAACCCCGGAGAAGGCCTTTATAACCGAGACTGTTGTGGAGAGCTCCGCAACCTCGGTAGAGATAACTTCGCTCGAGGAGCAGGAGGAACCTGAAGAGACCGGGCCGGAGAACAAGGTAGCCAGGGAAACCAAGAGAGTGGATATTACGGATTCGCGCAGCACTACCAACGCCAGGGAAAGAGTTGAAGCCCGGCTGGAGTCACTGGCCAGGATGTATGAGAAAAAAAGAAAACAAAATGAAGAGAAGGAAGAGTGAGAGCCCTTGATTTACCGCCGCCTAAAGGTGTAATATCGCTTAAGCAAGAAGAAAACCATTCATTTTGAAGGAGGTTTCTGTGACGGATAGTAAAGAAAAAACCAGGAAAGCTGCTGGAACTGAGGTGGAAGAAATAATCGGTGGACCTGCTGCCGAAGCTGAGGAACAGCCGGTGGCGGAAGCAGCTGAAGAAGTGGAAGAAAGCGGAGCAGTGGCAAAGCCTCTGGATGAAGTCCTGGGACACGCGGAAAGAGCGTACGCTGCCTATCTGGAAGCGGAACGCCAGGTGGCCAGGGCATACAAAGAGAATGAAACTCAGGTAGCTCGGGCATACCACCGCGCAGAGCAGCAGGCGCGAAACATGTATGACGCCGCTGTAAAACAGGCGGTAAGCACCCGTGACGAAGCGATGGGCCAGGCGATGAAGGAAAGGGACGCGGCATTTCAACAGGCTGAAAAGTCCTTCAAACAGACGGTGGAGCGGGCGGAGAAAGGCTGTGACGAAGCCCTGACACAGGCGCTGGTAGAACGGAATACCAATATCGATAAAGCGTGGCGGGTCCGCGAAGAGACCATCGAACAGGCCTGGAAGATTTACTCGAAGATGGCGCGGTAGACCCCGCGATTGCTTTCGATTAGTAAATAAAGAAAGAGTCTTAAAGCAGCGAGGGGATGTCCTTGATAGTGAGGTCAATCCCTCGCTGTGTGCTTACAATGCCTTCCTGGCGCTTCTTCAGTGCGCCGATAAGGCTGATAGCCTTCGTGAAGTAGCCCCTGACCTTCTCAACGTCACTCAGTTCCGAGAGTACGATGGTAACATCCAGGTTTCCCTTTTCCCGGGGGTAATCACCGCTGCGGATAATCGCTTCCGGCGCCACATTTTTCAGGTAGGAACCAAGTTCTTTAATCAGGTCCATGTTGATGTCCTTGGAAGAGGCCGAGACCAGGTAAAGCGCCCGCTTTGAATCGATGGGATTACATTTCAGGGAAAGGCCGCTGATAGCTTCCTCCATGGCCTGTATGCCGCGCTGGGTTTCCGTGGCTTTGTTGCGGAAGTCCCGGTTCCCTTTGAGTATGGAGTCAAGGAAGCTGCTGTGAGACCGGCCGTAACCGAGCGTGGTCCACCCCACCAGAGTCTGGATGATGTCACCGGCATCAAGCATCTTGGCGCCGATAAACTGGTGGCGCTTTTCCTCTCCGGCCGAGAGCAGGTTATAAAACGGCTCGACGATGAGGGTATTGATTTTGTGAAGATTGCTGATAATCGAAGAATCCTTGCTGGCGTACCTCTGATTGTCCACCAGGAATACGGCGTCCGCCATCAGGTAGCTGGACTTGAGGCAGGTAGCCACATTGTAGATAGTCCGGTCCTCGGTAGTCTCCTCGTGTTCGAAAGGCAGTACAATCAGGTTGTAGACCGGCTTGTCCACGTAGCGTTCTTTAATCTGCTGGGTCATCACGGCGATGGAACCGGAACCGGTACCGCCGGCGGCACCCGCGGCGAGGAGGAACGCATCGGTATCCGTGAAATTCTTGGAATTCCTGATGGTATCGATGACTTTATCGGCATCGTCCTTGGCGATTTCAGCGCCAAGTTCATTGATTTTACCCACTCCGTGTCCGCCCGTCTTGCGGCTGCCGATAAGGATGCGGTGCTGGTAGTCTGATTTAATCGCGGTCAGCCCGCTTAAATCAGCCACATCCGTATTCACCGCAAAACTGCCGGTGATAATATCAAGCCCGCGCAGGGCGCGGGCTCTCTTGTTCAATCTTTCGAAGTGGTCGGCAACCCTACCGCCGCACTGGCCAAGACCAATTACTACTAATTTCATCTCATGCCTTTCGTTATTTTAGCCATCTTCTTCGCCTAATGTCAATCTTAGCCTCCGGAAGATAACATAACCATTTCATTCTAAAAAGACCTTTATGGGAGAAAGACACCATGACTAAAGTATCACCTGTTTATACTCCGCGAGCGGATGGTATGAAGAACGGGAAAATGGGGTCTACTTTGAGCCTGCGGCCGGTTTCGCGAACCGCCGGCGGCGTATCAGCGTATCCAGAAACGCTTCAAGGCGGGTCTTGAGATGGCTGCTCAGGGAAAAATCGGCGTTGCCTTCGATGGTGAGCATCGGCAATCCGAGGGAGCCGCGAAGCACTATGTCAGCGATGCCCCGGTGGCAGAAGGCCTGGACGTAGTGGATGATGCCGTCAATCTTCCGCTTACCAATCTCCCGGGTGATGTCCCCGAGGCGTTCCTGAATCGTATAGGGATACGTGTAGTTGCTGTATTGCTCGGCAAGGGTAGCGCCGGGACCCGGCATGGCGAACTGCCGCTGGATTTCATTGAAGACCACTCTTCCCCCGTTTTCTTCCAGGAAAGGGTACAGTTCCCGCGCGTAAACCGGCGGCACGCCGATATAGGCCAGTCTCAGGAGACCGGGTGGAAAGGGCTGTCTCTTCCGGCATTCCTCAACCAGTCTTAAGAGTTGATGATAATAACCGGCTGCGTCCCGGTTAAAATCGGAAGCGGAAACGAGCCACAGGTGGTTTTCGCCGCCGGTAACCAGGTTTTCTTTCCAGGTCATTTCGTCGAGTTTATGCGCCAGCGCACGGACGGGTTCCAGGCATTCCCGGACTTCCTCGGCTTTCTCCAGGGTGGTACCCAGCGCGCAAGCCAGGGCTTTTAACGAGCGCTGCATCTCGGTCCTGGATGGGTGCTCCGGATAAGCGAACGGTATCGTTTTGATTCTTTTCAGCCTGAGCACTTCCATCAGCATACTCGTATTGGAGCAGTCGCCGGTGGTCACCCCGAGCACGGTATCCATGCCGTATTCCTGGCAAACGCCGTAGATGCCCTTAATCCAGGTACAGCAGTTCAGGGGAAAACCCGCCCTCTCCGCGATGCTCACCAGGCGCTCCGGCTGCGGGTCATTTACCAGGATATTATTCAGGTCCACGGGCTGGTAGCCCGCGGCGAAAAGGACCTCGGCAGGCACCGTGGTGGTAATGCCGATGCGTTTTCCAGGCGTGTTAATGCCCTTCATTGCAGCCGACGGTAATAGACCACACCGTTACGGGTGGCTTTTTCCAGCTTACCTTCATGGCGTATCAGTTCCAGGTGGGAAAGCGTTTCAAGAATCGCTAGTCTTTTATTGAACGGCTTGAGGTTCTTCAGTTTCACGCCCCCGATATCCGGCAGCCAGGTGATTCCCTGGGCTATCTCGTAGGCATTTTTCTCCTTTCCGGAGAGGGTGGCCATGATTTCGGCGATACGGCGGTCATGGTGGCTGATGATGCTTTTTATCCTGTTCTTTAAACCATCAAAAGGGTTCTCATGCCCGGGGAGCACCAGTTTGACGGGTAGCCGGCCTATTTTACGGAGCGAAGCGATAAAATCGCCCAGGGGGTTGGCGGCGGACTGCGCATGAAGGCCCACGTTGGGTGTCAGCGTGGGCAGGACCTGGTCCCCGGAGAAAAGCAGGCCGTGCCGCTGCTCATAAAGGCAGACATGCCCCGGAGCGTGACCGGGCGTCCAGAGGACCTGTAGATCAAAGTCTCCCTGGGGGAGGATATCTCCGTCGTTAATGAGAACATCGGGATAGCTGGGAGCGACGTATTTGGCTATCGGCAGCGAGGCTTTCTGGAGTTTGGGTAAGACCGCCGGGGGCACTCCGTTTTTTTCCAGCCACTCCCCCATTTGCCGGAGGAGACTGTCCATGTGGACGTACCGGGTATCAATCAGGCTTTCTTCGGCGGGATGTAATAAGAATTTAGCCCCGGAATGTTCTTTGATTCTACCCACAAGGCCGTAGTGGTCCGCATGGACGTGGGTCACCAGCAGGCGCGTGATTTCTCTGAAGCTGATGCCGAGCTCGCCAATCTGCCGCTCCAAAGCATCAAAAGCGATGTTGGTGTCCCAGCCGGAGTCTATCATGAGGTATCCGTCATCTCCCCTTACCAGATAGACATTGATATATTGCAGGGTGCTTTCCGGAATCGGTATTTTGAGGCGCTGTATTCCCGGTATTATTTCCATGCTAGCCTTTCAGACGGGGAAAGGCCCCCGTGCCTGCAAAGGAAGCAGCGGAGCCCAGTTCCTCTTCGATTTTCAGCAGGCGGTTATATTTGGCGGTACGCTCGGAGCGGCAGGGAGCCCCCGTCTTAATCTGCCCGGTGCTCAGGCCAACCGCCAGGTCAGCGATGGTGGTGTCCTCGGTCTCCCCGGAACGGTGACTCACCACCGCCGTCCAGCCCGCCTGCCGGGCCATCCTGATGGCGGCAACGGTCTCGGTGAGGGTGCCAATCTGGTTGAGCTTGATAAGTATGGAATTGGATGCCTTTGTCTGAATGCCGCGTTCCAGCCGTTTGACGTTGGTCACGTAAAGGTCATCACCGACCAGTTGCACTTTATCGCCAAGTTTTTTAGTAAGCAGCTGCCAGCCTTCCCAGTCGTCCTCCGCCATGCCGTCCTCGATGCTGATAATCGGGTAGGCGGACACCCATTTGACATAAAAATCGACCATCTCGGCGGGGGTAAGCGTACTGCCTTCTCTCGCAAGTACGTATTTGCCGTCCTGGTAAAACTCGCTGGAGGCCGGGTCCAGCGCCAGGAAGCAGTCTTTCCCCGGGCGGTAGCCGGCTTTCTCAATGGCGGTAAGGATTACCTCAACGGCGGCCTGGTTGGAGGGGAGGGAGGGGGCAAAGCCGCCCTCATCACCGACATTAGTGTTCAGCCCTTTATCTTTGAGCACCGCTTTCAGGGCGTGGTAGACCTCGGCCCCGGCGCGCAGGGACTCGCGGAAGCTGTTTAATCCGGCGGGCACGACCATGAACTCCTGTAAATCGGTGGAGTCCGCGGCATGTTTCCCTCCGTTGAGGATGTTTAGCATGGGCACCGGGAGGAGATGGCTGCCGTTATCGGAAAGACAGCGATACAGAGGCATACGCCTGGAAACGGCCGAGACGCGCGCCACCGCCAGTGATGCACCGAGGATGGCATTGGCGCCGAGTTTTGCCTTATTGTCCGTGCCGTCAAGCTCGATGAGGGCACGGTCAATAGCGGACTGTTCCGCCGCGTCCATACCATGAAGCACCTCGGAGATTACGCCGTTAATATTGGCTACCGCCTTGAGGACGCCCTTGCCGTTGTACCTGGACCGGTCGCCATCGCGCAGTTCGATGGCTTCATGCTGACCGGTGCTGGCCCCCGAGGGGACCGACGCACCGCCCCCGGAACCGTCGGACAGGGTTACTTCCACCGACACCGTGGGGTTGCCCCGCGAGTCCAGTATTTCCCTGCCCAGGACCTTATCTATCTCAGCCATGATATCCCCCTTAACTTAGACGTCACAAACCAGGTCAATCGCTCGCTCCACCGCTTCCGAAGGGCTGGAAACGGTAATAATGCCATCGTCCTGCTTCCTGTCTTTAAAGAACGACCAGGTACGCAGGCCGATAACCGGTATCCCGCCCTGCAAGGCGTGCCCGATTTCGGAAAGTGTCCCGTAGCTGCCGTCGATAGCAATCACCGCGTGGGCAGTCCTGACCACGGCGACGTTGCGGGCGTGGCCAATCCCGGTGACGATAGGGACCCTCACGAAGGGATTAGCGGCGCGGCGGTCATTGCCGGGCAGAATGCCGATGGTCAATCCGCCTTCGTTAAAGGCGCCGCGGCAGGCCGCTTCCATAATTCCGCTCAGGCCTCCGCAGACCAGCGCCGCCCCTCTCCGGGCAATCTCCTGCCCCACTTCCTCAGCAAGGCGGGCGTCTTCAGCGGAGCAATCACCGCCGCCGATAACGGCGATGATTATTATCTCTTTCTCATTCATGGCGAAACACACGCACTGAGAATTATAGCACCCCGGATAGTTATGAGGCTAATGGAGGGTCCGGGAGTTTTGTTTGCACCTGGTTGGTGGGGGAGAAAAGAGCAGCCGCGAGGGCGGGTTAGGGTGGGAAGAAAGTCAACGGGAGAGGAGGGGGCATCTGGAGCCAACCAAAACCGAATAAAACCGATCCGGGGTAATGTTTTCACGCCCTGTCCCACCTCGCATATATAGTCTAGTTGAACCGGTTCATGGCGGTAACCAGCCCTTCCTGCAGGAGGCAGTTAATCGCTTCGCTTACCACGGAGATAACCCCATCCATGACCCTCTTCTCCTCTTCGGTAAAATCGCTCAGGACATATGCGATGACCCGGGCTTCTTTATCTACAGGGTCCAGCGTGAATGCTTCCGGTCTGCCGATGCCGATGCGAATGCGGGTAAAGTCCTGACGGCCGCCGAGTTCGCGGATAACGGAGGCTACCCCCCGGTGGCCGCCGCCTCCGCTGTAATAACTGATGCGGATTTTACCGAGGGGCAGGTCAAGGTCATCGTGGATGACAATCAGGTCGTCGAGGCCGATTCGGTATTTATCGACAAGGCGGCGCACCGCTTCACCGCTGAGGTTCATCCCGGTCTGCGGGCGAGCCAGTATCAGTTCAACGCCGTTTACCGTACCGTGTCCGGTGCGTGAGAGCGACTCTTTTTGCTCGAAGCCGATGCGATGCAACTTCGCATAATGGCTGATGCACATGAAGCCGATGTTATGCCGGTTGTGAGCGTACCGGCTGCCCGGGTTCCCCAGACCGATAATCAGTTTCACTTTTCGGCCGCCTCTTCGAGGAGTTTCAGAAATTCCTGCTCATTAAGATGTTTGGTGCCCAGCTGCTTCGCCCGGTCCAGTTTGGAGCCCGGGTCTTCTCCCACCACCAGGTAATCAGTCTTCTTGCTGACGTTGCTGCTCGCCGTGCCCCCCAGCTCTTTAATCCGGGACTCTGCTTCCGGGCGGGTAAAAGACGCCAGTTTACCGGTCAGCACGAACTCCTTCCCATCCAGGGGCAGTTCCGAAGGCCTGGGTCCCTTGCGCTCTGTTTTCACCCCCGCTTCTTTCAATCGCTGTATTATGTCCCGGTTCTCTTCCTGACGGAAAAAGGCGGTAATGCTGCCGGCAATCCTGGGGCCGACGGTGGATATATCCGTGAGTTTTTCCTCTGACGACTCCGCCAGGGCATCGATGCTTTCGAATTCCCGGGCGAGGAGTTGAGCGGTCTCTTCACCGACGTGCTTTATTCCCAGAGCATAGATAAGCCGCGCCAGAGGGCGGTCCTTGCTGGCTTCAATGGCGCGGAGCATATTATCCACGCTCTTATCCCCCATCTTCTCCAGACCCAGCAATTTGTCTTTATTCTCCTTGAGGTAATACAGGTCAGCGACGTCTTTTACCAGTCCTTCCCGGTACAGGGTGGCGCTGATATTCTCCCCGATGCCCCGGATGTCCATCGCGCCGCGGGAGGCGAAATGTTCGATGCGCTGCTGCACCTGGGCGGGACAGGCGGCATTCGTGCAGTAATACATGACTTCGCCCTCAGGCCTGACGATGCTTTCCTTTTTACAGGATGGACAGACTGGTTTTCCGTCCTCATTTTTAGGGAGTGCTTCCAGCAGGCGAAATTCCTTTTCCTTTCCGGTGCGTTTGCTTTCCACCGGCCCGACGACTTCCGGGATGACATCTCCGGCCCTCTGGATGATGACCGTATCCCCGATGCGGATGTCCTTGCGGCGGATGTCATCTTCGTTGTGCAGGGCCGCCTGCCTGATGGTCACCCCGCCGACGGATACCGGTTCCAGGATGGCGTAAGGGTTCATGGTGCCGGTCCGGCCCACGCTGATGCCGATGTCATTAAGTCTGGTGGTGCCCTGCACGGCGGGGAACTTGTAGGCGATTGCCCAGCGGGGCTCCCTGCCCACCGCCCCCAGCTTCCCTTGGAGGTCAAACCGGTTGACCTTGACCACGATGCCGTCCGCCTCGTAGTCCAGTTTCTCCCGTTTCTCTTTCCATTGCTCGTAGTATTCCGCCACCTTTTCGATGTCCGGCAGCAGGCGGTTGTTCGGGTTTATCTTGAAACCGAGAGATTTCAGATATTCCATCGTTTCCCAGTGGGTATCCGGGGTGTCTTTGCCCTCCGCCCAGCCCAGCGCATAGATATAGATATCCAGGGGGCGGCGGGCGGTAATACGCGGGTCAAGCTGACGCACCGAGCCCGCGGCGGCGTTGCGGGGATTTGCGAAAAGCGGCTGTCCCTCTTTCTCCCTCTCCTCATTTACTTTACGAAACCCCTTTAGCGGCAGGAAGACCTCTCCCCTTACCTCGAAGCGCGGCGGCGCATCTTGGGGTACGGAGAGGGGGATGCTGCGGACCGTCCTCAGGTTCCGGGTGATATTCTCGCCGCGCAGGCCGTCCCCCCGCGTGGCTCCGGTGGTGAATGTCCCGTTCTCATAGGTCAGAGCGACAGCCAGGCCGTCAATCTTGTGCTCGCAGACGAAATCGAACTTGTCGTCGTCGAGCAGGCGGATAACCCTTTTGTTCCACGCTGTCAGTTCGTCTTCATTGAACGCATTGCCCAGAGAAAGCAGCGGCCGGGGGTGCTCCACGATGCCGAAGGCTTCCACCGGCTCCGCGCCGACGCGCCGGGTGGGCGAATCCGGGGTGCGCAGCTCGGGATATTTCTCCTCAATTTCCTGTAACTCCCGCAGCATCCGGTCGTACTCGGCATCGCTGATTTCCGGGCTGTCCAGCACGTAGTAGCGATAGTTGTGGTGGTTCAATTCCTTCCGAAGCTCGGCGCTTCTTTTTTCAGCTTTTTCCCGCTCTGCCAAAGTAGAACTCTCCCGTGTTTATCCAGATTGGGGTCTATCCGGGGTGAGGTGAGAGACATCGTTGAACAGATTAAGAATCGCCACCTCGTCATAGGTCTCCACGATGCTCAATGAACCCAGGTTAATCCGGAACTGCCGCCAATGCTTGACCGGAATTCCCATCAGGTTGCATATCATCATGCGCAGCACCGCGCTATGGGCCACGACGATCACCGTTTCATCCTCGGAATGTTTCTCCAGGCGCGGTAGAAACGATAATATCCGCTGGTTAAAATCTTCATGACTCTCGCCCTGGGGGAAATGGGGGTGGGAGGTCCTGTCCGATAGTACCCTGGCGACATCAGGGTAGCGCTCGCTTATTTCCGCGAAGGTAAGGCCTTCTATCAGGCCGAAGTCTATCTCCCTGAGCTCATCGGATATGAACACTTTTGCCTTATGTTTCGCCGCGATAATCTCGGCTGTTACCCGTGCCCGGCGCAGGCTGCTGCTGTAAATAACGCCGATGTCCTCCCCCGCCAGGCGGTCGCGCATCTTTTCCGCCTGCCAGATACCTTCCTCGCTGAGCTCCACGTCAGTCCGTCCCCAGAACCTTTGCCCGCTGTTCAGCTTGGTGTTCCCGTGTCTTACCAGTAGCAATCTCGCCAATCTATCTCTCCCGGGGATAATCCGCTATTCTTGTTCACGCTTCTTCACCCTGAGCTGCGGGTAGCTGCCGGTAACCCTGCGGAGGGACTCCAGACAGCGCTTAATCTCGGCGGGAACCCCGGCATCGTTGAGCAGCCCCTTCAGCAGTGCCTGGTCGGCATGCAGCACCCGTTCCCAGAGTCCCCGGGGCTCCAGCAGTTCGCGGGCCAGGGCTTCGTCAAATTCGGACCTTTCAGTAAGACGGTAATCGATGCAGTGCTCTTCACCATAGACTCGTGTTATCTCCCGGTCCTGGCAGAAATCGAGGATTTTTTGCCGGACTTCGTCCAGTTCCGCCTGCTTCTCTTTAATCTCCGCCTGGAGCCGGGCATATTCTTCCACCGCTTCGGTTACAGCCAGTCCGGGCAGAATCTCCTGCTCCGAGGGGGGAAAATACAGGTGGCGATGGTTGGGGCAATGTTCGGGGAAATCGCAGGGGCAGTACCCGTGTTCCGTGGCGGGGAAGCGCTCATTGACAATATCATCAGCTACCTTTAGCACAAGCTGCCTGGCTTCATCCAGCTGGTCAGGAGTCCTCGGCGGGCAGGTACAGGGGGTGTTAGAGCGCAGGTGATACAGGGTGAGGCTTTCCACCGGGAGCTGCCACATCCGCTCCGCGGCAAGCTGGTAGAGCGTAAGCTGGAGGTCATTCCCGAGATAATCGTTGGTGAAAAGCTCCTGGTTCGACTTATAATCGATGATTGCCAGTCCTCCGTTATCCGTCTTGTCCACCCGGTCGATAAAGCCCCGCAGTTTCACCCCGTCGATATCGATTATAAACATTTTTTCGACGGCAAGCGGCAAACGGAAACTCCCGCACTGCGATTCCCGGAAGCGGGCCAGTATCTCTCTGCCCAGGTTCCGGTATCTTTCTTCTTCTTCCAGGCTCTCATAGCCGGCGGACGACCAGTCGCGCTCGTAGAATTCCAGCAGCTCATCGAGAGAGGGGGGCGGGGGGGCTTTTACCCTGAAGAAATACTCCGCGCAGTGGTGAAGGGTACTCCCGAAGCTCAAGTACCCGCGCTCTTCCTGTTTCAGACCGTCCAGGTACTGCAGCTTGTAAAGGAGGGGGCATCGCTGGTACGTTGAAATCTGCGAGTAGCTTAAAGGTCTAATGGCTTCCTCCCGAAAAGACAGGTCCCAATGGAATTATAAAATGTAAGTGATGGCTTGTCTACCGCAATTGACCGGCTCACTATTATTATTGGAAATCATGAAAGCAAAAATTATAAGATGAAATATGGGTATTGATATTTCCGTGCTGGCCGCTTTCGGCGCCGGCGTGCTTTCTTTCCTTTCACCTTGCGTATTGCCCATGATACCTGTCTATTTTGCCAGCCTTTACGGCCCGGAAATATTTCACCGGAAAAGCGGAAAGTTAAGGATTACGCTGTTCCTGCACTCACTCAGTTTCGTCCTGGGGTTCAGCGCGATTTACACAGCCCTGGGGGCCATCGTGGGGGTCACCGGTTACGCGGTCAACCTCAGTTCCGTGCTGCTGTACCGGATAGCCGGCATTTTCCTGATTGCTTTCGGTGCCTTTCTCATCGCCGCGATGAAAATATCATGGCTGAACTTTGAAAAACGCTTTGCCCCTCCCCTGGGCAGCAGCACCGGGTTTCTCCGCTCTTTGCTTATCGGGGGCACCTTTTCACTTGCCTGGGTGGCATGCGTCGGCCCGATACTGGGGGGCATTCTGGCGCTGGCGGCAGCCAAGGCTACCGCCTGGGAGGGTGCATCGCTGCTGCTGGTATATTGCCTGGGGCTGGGGCTCCCCTTTCTGGTAATGGGGGCGGCATTCGATACTTTGATACCGCTGCTGAGACGTCTTCAGCGTTTCTCCCGCGGGATACAGCTTGTCAGCGGCATCCTGCTCATATTCTTCGGGATACTGAGTCTGACCGGCAATATGATATGGTTTGCGTCCCTGGGGGGATAAAGGGGATAATATAGAGGGAACATGAACAACAGGAGATACTTAAGGTCTGCCGCGCTGCTGCTGGCGGCTTTGATTGCGTTAGCGGTACCCTTGCTGATAGCGGGGTGCTCACCCTCCGGGGTAAACCTGGGACAGGAGGCGCCGGACTTTTCCCTTATGAACCTGGAGGGAGAGATAGTTTCGCTGAGTGATTACCGGGGCAGTCCGGTGCTGATAAACTTCTGGGCAAGCTGGTGCGGGCCCTGCCGCGATGAGATGCCTTTTCTGCAGCAGGTCCATGATGACTCGCAGTGGAAGGCTACCGGACTGGTGATACTGACGGTAAACGTGAATGAGTCACGGGAGACCATAATTAATTTTCTGGATGAAAACCAGCTTTTCATGGAAGTGCTGATTGATAGTAACCAGAAGGTTACCGAGCTTTACAACGTAAGAGCTATACCGGAGAGCTTCCTGATTTCCCGGGACGGTAAACTCAGGCACAGGGTAATGGGAGCGTTTCCGGGGGTTGAGGCGCTGGAAGGGGCGCTGAGAATAATCACGGAGGAATAAACGGAGAGAAATATCATGGGAGATATACTGAACGAAGCTTACGGGATAGTGCAATGCCGGGAATGCCCCTGGTATAAAGCCTGCGTCACGCCGATGCGGTTTACCGCGGAAGATATCAGGCGGCAAATGGAGTCCGCTCCGGGCATGGGCATTCCCCAATCGATGGATATCAGCATGCAGAACCTTCTTTCCAGCATGGCTACAGCGGCGCAGAACTCCCTGCTGGAGGGCTGCCCCGTGTTCATCGAGCGTCTGCGCTCTAAACCAAAACTGGCCCAGAGGCTGAAGGAGATTATGCAGAACTGGGCTGAGGAAGAGGAGTCTTAACTGTCAGGTCAGGGAGTCTGGCTGGTGAGACCCAGAAGCTGGCGGTAGCTTTCGGCAGGGTCAGGCTGCAGAAAAATGGCGCTGCCCACGCAGATATAATCCACACCGCATCCGGCGACAATACCGATGTTATCCTTTTTAATCCCCCCGTCGATACCGATTTCAAAGTTCGGCTTTTCATTGCGGAATCGCCGGACCTTTTCCGTAACTTCCGGGAGAAATTCTGACCCGTAATAGCCGGGGTTGACGGAGAGAAAGAGGACACTGTCCAGACCGGCGGTAAAGGGGAGTACCTCTTCCACCGGAGTTCCCGGGTTTATTGCCAGCCCTATCTGAAGACCGGTAATCCTGGCTTTCGCGATGACTTCCGAGGGGTCATCCAGGGCTTCGTAGTGAAAGATGGCTCGCCCCGCCCCGGACCTCCAAAGCGTTTCAAGGTAGGTCTGAGGGCGCGAGACCATCAGGTGAGCCTCCCAATGGAGTTCCACCGGTATTTCGGAGAGCTGCTCGATGGTGACGCTTCTGGAGGGAACGAACTGGCCGTCCATGATGTCAATCTGCACATAGTCAGTGAAGGAGGCGCTGACACTTACCATGTCACGCAGAGTGGCAGGTTCATCGGTGAGAATGGCGGGGACTATCCTGACATTACGGCTCATGCTTAACTCCAAACCCAAATGTATTTTAGTAATGAAACATGGCGGTGTCAAGAAAGTCGGTAATGAACGCACATCAGAATTTGCCCGTATATTTTACGAAACCTTAATTCAACCTTTATGGAATCTTTATGAATTTTATCCCCAACTTTAGAATATCGTGTCAAAATGAAATTAGGTAAAGTTGGCAACGGCCGGAGGACTTATTGCCGTGAGGTTATTTATCGGGTTTTTCGCCGGAATCGCTGCTGCCGGTCTGCTTCTCTTCGGATTACAATCGGCTTTGCCGATACGAGCGGAAACCGGCACCGTTGAAACGGATAACTTCAGCCTGGTGGACCTGCTGCCTGATATCGAGAAGATTTACGAAGAGGCATTGACCACGCCGCTGAACGAGGCGAAGAAAAGCATTTACGATGAAGACATTGCCGCGTATTACCAGTTGCTGCTGGAAAGGACGGAACTGGACCGGCCCGCGAAATGACCGGAGGATACGTAAAAAAATGAGAGGCGGGAGATAGTCCCCCGCCTCTTTTTCTTTCCCTTTACTCAACCCTTTCCGGTGGATACACCGGATCAGGCCGCTCCACAGAGTTGCCTCTCAACTTTTTAACGGGTTGAGTTCCGGCTCTGCTGCCCCACCCTCAGGCAGGGCACCAACGATCAACCTGCCACACCTCCAGAATCGCGTGAAGCTTCACAGTCCACCTCCCGAAGCTTATTCTCGGACTCCTACCATGAGCTTCTAGTTCTATTTTAACACCATGGGGTTAATTGTCAAGGGGGTCTTCCGTTGGTTTTATCCGGTTTTGACTGGCTCCAGGTAATAGCCCCATCCCATCCCGATGGCTTTCTTCCCACCCTAACCCGCCCTCGCGGCTGCTCTTTTCTCCCCCACCAACCAGGTGTAAAATAAACGTCCGTTCGTTTTGAGTACAGAATCAGTAAGTAAAACGGTGTGTTTCTCTTACCGCCTGCCTGACGTGAGTACAACGCCTATAAACTGATTTCCATGCCTTCCGCAGCGACGGTGATTTCCGTACCCAGTTTGCGGGACACGGAGCCGAGCTCGTCTTTGATTAACGGTTCCAGAGCGGCATCCATATGAATGGCGATTATGCGGGGCAGGTAGCCTTTGATATTGCGAAAGGTAATCAGTTCCTGCTCCAGGAGGCCGGGGGTAAGATGGCCGGTCTGTTCCGCGAAACTTGCCTGGCTATCAGGTAACGTCACATCAGTCATGAGCAGGCGGGGAGAGATGTGCTCCCAGCAGTGGGAAAGCCCGGGCCCGGTGTCAGCGGTATAGAAAACGCCGTTTTTCAAGGAATTAGTGACATGGTAACCCACGGTGCCGTTGCAGTGATTTACCGGGAGGGCCAGAATAACCCACCCGTCCACGTTTGTCTTTCGATACGGCATAATCAAATTGAAAGCGACCGTCGGTCTTGACCCGGGTAACTCATGGAACTTCGGGAAGACAACGCCGTTCAGCAGATGCGCCTCGATAGCGGCCCGCGCCGACGCTGTAGTGTAAACCTGTACGCTCGATTTCTGGTGGTAAAGGTTGAGCGCGAGACCGGGAATATCGCGTACGTGGTCATAATGCGGGTGGGTTATGAGGACCGTCTCGATTTTTTTTTGCTCTTCCAGGGATAGCGCCGATGTCAGCCCTCCGGCGTCTATGGCCAGATTATCGTTTATCAGCAGGCTGATAGACCTGGTCCTGTTTGTTTCACCGCTGTGAGCGCCGAGAATACGTAGTTTCATGATTAAAAAACTCTTTCCGTCTGATTATTATTGCGCCGGTGTGGACCTTCGGGGTAAGGCCGGATTCTTCCCGCCCAGGCGCAGCCCGGAGACGAATGCTTTCACCGCTTCAGGGCAGAACTGCGTCCCCGAGCAGCCGTAAAGCTCGCTGACAGTGTAGTCCACGGTGAGCGCCGGGCGGTAGCTGCGGTCAGTGGTCATTGTATCGAAGGCGTCGGCTACGGATATCAGGCGCGCCAGCATGGGGATTTTTTCTCCTCTGAGTCCATCAGGGTAACCGCTGCCGTCATACCTTTCATGGTGATGCAAGACCAGTTCACTCGCCCTTTTAAGGAATGGAATTTCCTTGAGCATCCTGGCTCCGGTGACCGGGTGTTCCCGTATGATGTCCCACTCCTTCGGCGTCAGAGAACCGGGTTTCTTCAGCACGTCATCATCGATGGATATTTTACCGATGTCATGTAAAATCGAAGCGTACTCCAGTGCTTCCAGGTCTTCATCGTCAAGAGAGATTGAAGCCCCGGCCATCAGGGAATATTCCATTACCCTCTGGGAATGGCCGCGGGTGTAGGGGTCCTTGGCGTCAATCGCTGAGGCAAGCACGGTAATCGTGCTCTTATACGCGGCTACCGTGGCCTGCTGTAGTCTGGCGTTTTCGATAGCCATCGCAGCCGTTGAGGCTACCGATACCACCGTTTCCAGGTCTTCCTCCGTGAAAGGGCTACCGTCTTTTTTATTGAGCACCTCGATGACGCCGATGACCTTGTTCTGCACTATCATGGGAGCGCAGACGATTGACTTTGTCTCGAAACCCGTAAGTTTGTCAATGTGCTCGTTAAAACGAAGGTCTTTCTTGACATCATGCACCACTAACGGTTTGCCGTAGCGGATGACCCAACCGGCAATTCCGGTAGCGGTATTGAGTTTCAACTGTTTCAGTGATTTCCCGGCAGCCCCGACCGCCACTTCGAAGACCATCTTCCGGTCTCCTTCCGCCGAGAGCAGTACGGATGAGGCTTCGGCTTTCAGGGTGCGCTGGGTCATCATCGTGATTCGTTCCAGCAGACGGGTCATCTGGGAAGTAGACCCGACTTTTTTCCCGACTTCATAAAGAAGGTCCAGCCTTGCTTTACTCTCGCGGTTAGTTCTGCCCGAAGTTCCCGTATTCCCCCGGTGTCTTGGCGTCATTATTCTCTCCGTTGTTCTTGCTCCGCCATGTGGGTTTTTATTATGCATTCGGTGCGGACTATTACCCCGGCTAAGCTTATCATCCCGGATGCCGTTTTATTCCGGGCCAGCTTCTTGGAGGGACTCCTCTCGGGTAAAAGTATTTATTAAAGGATGTCCTTTCTCTGATTCATCACCCGGGGAGTTAGTTATTTAGTGCCTGCTCCAGATGACCGCGGTCAGCCCCAGGGAGAAAACGAGTGTCGCCATGAGGATGATAATCAACCGGGTGTCGTATTTCATTTCGCCGCGGATGAGCAGTTTGTCCCGGGCTGTCTGCTCCCGTCCGGTCCGGTCGATGTCTTCCGGTGAAGCGTTCTCTTCTTCCATGCCCGGCGCCGGTTTTCCGCCGTTATCTGCGGGTGGACTGGCGGAGGCTCCTGCGGCGCTGGAATTATCCTTCTCCTTTTCGGCTGTCTCATGAGCGGGTGTTCCTTGCGCGGGAGAATTGAGTCCTTCGCTATGCCCTGTAGGGGCTGCCTCGGACGGCTTGCCGCCCGGAGCTATCGTGGTCTGCGTTCCGGCCGGAACGAGCATTTCCTCTCCTTCCGCGCTGACGCTTACCAGGCCTTCGAATGTCTCCACCCTGGTGGTCCCGTCTTCATCTACTTCAGTGACGAAGACGGTGCCGCGCACCACCGCATAGCCGGAAGGGGTCTCTATACCGTAATTTGAAGCGGGGTCAACCAGCTTGGTAACCCGGCTCAAGGTCCTTCCCAGGTATTGTTTGAGGACAATCCGGGTGGGCTGGTCCTGTCCCGCGCCTTCCAGTTCCTTCACCGTCATGACCGTGCCCGGTTCAATCCGGAGGGTAGTCCCTTCAAAAAAGGTTAGGACGGCGTGCGAGTTTGCGGAGGTCCTTATAGTAGTACCGGCCTCCATGGTGATTCCGCTGCCGGCCTTTTCCCAGACGGTCGAGCCGGCACGCTGGAATTCAACGCCGCCGGTCAGGGTGGTGAGGGTGGCCCGGGAGGCTAAGGCGGCCGGAGGGGAGAAAAGACTGACAGCACCCAGCAGGAGGAAGCCTTCTATTATCAGTACCAGGGCCAGGGTGAGGGTAACCGTTACCCGTGCCGGTCCGGCCAGGATGCGCTGCATGACCTGCCACATTCCTGCCATACCGGCCAGCAATGATTCGTTCCCACGGGCGCCGGCCTCGGGGGAGCGCTCATGCCGCAATCGGGACAGCAAGCGGGCCCTGGCGCTGATGCGCAGTTCCGGAGACGGCTTTGCCTTGGGCATGGTCTCGATGGATACGGCGGTGTAAAGCAGCGGCACCAGCTGCCGGGCAAATTTAGGATACCTTTTCAGGCTTTCGGCTACCGCCTCTCCCCCGGTTATTCTTTGCAGGCAGTCCTCAAAGGCTCTTGCGAGGCGCATTTCTCTTATCATTTTATCCACCCAGTTTCTCGCGGAGTGCCAGCAGGCCCCTCATTTGCAGCACCCTGATGGCCCCCTCGCGTTTATGAATTGCCTTGCTAATCTCCCTGTTGTCCAGACCTTCGATGAATTTCAAGATAATTACCCTTTTCTGGTTCGGGGGCAGGATATTGATAAGCTCCCTGAGCTCTCGCCCTTCCAGTTCCTCTTCAATGTTAACCGTAGTATCAGCTTTTTCAGCCGCTTTATCATCGAGCGGCGTGAATCTTTGCGTGCGGCGAAGGGTATTTATCATATGGTTGTGGGCGATGCGGTAGAGCCATGATGAAAATGTTTTGCCCTTCCCTTTGCAGGAGCTGATGGATTTCCATGCTTTCAGAAAAACCTCCTCGGTTATGTCCTCCGCGGTCATTCTGTCATTGACCTGATAATACACGTAGCGAAAAATAGGGTCGAGATACAGGCTGTATAGTTCGCCGAAAGCGTTAATATCACCCCGGGCGGCTCTATCCACTAAATCCGTTGTCTTTGTCCGGTCGGAGAACGGCGCCGCCCTGGCCGCTTCGGGTTTGATTTCCTCTCTAGTCTTAATACCAACGAACCCCATGATTTGTTACACCTCCCCCGGCCCGATTTCCCGCAAGTTCCGGCTATCTTTATTTTCGATGATGTCCAGGACTTCATAAGCCTGTACCGTCGCCGCTTTGCCCTTAACCTTCATCAGCTCGAGCGGCCTGGCAATAACATGGTCGCTTATTAACTCGTAGGTGCTGGCGCCAATCCATACCTTGCCGCCGGGAGCAATATCCGCCAGCCTGGCGGCGGTATTGACCGCATCGCCGATAACCGAATACTCCAGCCTGTCTTCGGAGCCCATGTTGCCCGCTACCGCTTTGCCGGTATTCACGCCGATGCCGAACTCCATCCTGACAGAGCAGACTTGCCGCCGGTGCATCCTGGTTATCTCGCGCTGGGCATCGATGGCGGCTTTCACCGCGAGAAGGGCATGGTCTTTGCTTTTCATGGGCACGTTCCATACCGCCATCACGTTATCGCCGCCGAACTTGTTGACCATGCCGTCGTGCCTGATAACGGATTCCACGATGCGGGTGAGGTGAAGGTTCAGGGCGCTCACCAGTTCCTGGGGCGGCATCTCCTCCGAGAAACGGGTAAAGTGCCGGATGTCAGCGAATAGGGTGGTCATCTGGGTCTCTTCCCCGCCCAGCTTGAGGCTCTGTTCTTCCGAGGCAGAGAGAATGCGGTCGACGACCGAGGTGGAAACGTACCGGCCGAAGATATTCGTTATCTCTCTTTTTTCGGCGCGCTCGGTGACCAGGTGATGGACGTTCAAGCCGATGGATACGCCTATAACCGCCATCGGCGGATAGACCATGTTCAGGATGATGCCCCGGTCGAACAGGGAAAAAGCAATCATATAGTAGAAGACGATGAGCAGAGCGCCGGCGGAAGCCGACCAGAGCATGCGGAGCCGCAGCACGGCAAGCCCGCAGAGAAGGGCCAGGAAAAGTATCGTGATAATAGTGGTCGCTGAAGGAGCCTGCCTCAGGAAATTGCCCGTCAGTATGGTGCGCATCGCGCTGGCATGAAGCTTAACGCCGTGGGTCATCTGCCCCATCGGCGTCCAGAACGTATCTCCGAGTCCGGTCCCGGTGATGCCGATAACGACTATCCTGTCCCGTATCAGCGCCGCATCCGCCTTACCTTCCAGGACGTCCACATACGATACGCTGCTGAAATTCAAAGCCCGGGCGGAACCGTCAAGATAATTGATAAACATGCTGTTGGTTTTGTCCAGTGTTACGGAGCGCCCCGCGAAAGATAATTGTTCGTCCTCGACGGGCGCTTCGACTGCGTCCGGACGCCGGAGGTACTTGGCGACGGCCGCCAGCGACAGCGAGGGCAGGTACTGTTCGTCATCGGGAATGATAATAGGGAGCTTCCTTACCACGCCGTCATAATCCGGGAATATGTTGGCGTGGGCGATGGTCGAAGCACTGCCGGCCAGGACCGGTACCGGTCTGAGGCTGCTCTCAAAATTTACCGTGTTCCCTGCAATAGAAGTGTTATCAATGGTCAGGGTGCAGACCAGGGGCAGGATAACATTTCCGGCGCGCCTTATCGCGGATGCCATCAAGGTGTCGTCTTCGGTCGGTTCGGCGAAGAGAATATCGAATACAATGGTCCTGGCCCCCGCCGCGCTGAGGTTGTCTATGAGGCGGGCATGGTAAGACCTGGGCCAGGATGAAAAGAGTCCGAGGCGCTCCAGGCTTTCATCATCGATGGTGATGATGGTTATCTTATCGTCCGGGGCCGGTCCCGCTTTCAGGTTCGCTGCCTGGAAAAGATAGTCACTGGTCTGGAGCTGCAGCCCGTGGAAAAGATTCAAGCTGAAAGCAAGGACGAAAACCACTCCGATAGCCGCAGCGATAACCAGCCCGGTAAAGAGACGTCTTCCAGGGGACATGCATATCATAATTTATGCTCCGCGTGGTATTTCAGATTAATATTCACGCTTAAAGAATCGCACCGATAACGTAAAAAAGAGGTAAAATCTTAAACAGGACATGTAAATATTTCATAAACATCGTTTGGCGTCAGACTTAAACCGGGGAGGGGGCCACCGGTATGAAAGGAGTTGAAATCGTCGAGAGCCTGAGTTTCGGTAAGTATTCCGTTAAGTTGAGCAACACCGATAAAATGTTCTTCCCCGAGGAAAAAATAACCAAGGGTGATTTAATCGAATATTACCGCAAAATAGCGGAAGTGATGCTGCCTTACCTGAAGGGCAGGCCGGTGACCATGCACCGGTTTCCGGACGGTATCCGCGGAGAAGGTTTCATTCAGCAGGAGGCATCCGACTATTTCCCCGATTGGATAAGCCGCGTTACCGTGCCCAAGGAAAAGGGGGAAATCACCCATGTTACCTGTGAAAACGCGGCAACCCTGGTCTACCTGGCTAACCAGGCTTGCATCACCCCTCATGTCTGGATGAGCCGCAAAGATAAGCTGCACCACCCGGACCTGCTTATGGTGGACCTGGACCCGCCGGAAGATGATTTTACTCCCGTGAAACGGGCGGCATTGAGCCTGCGGGAGCTGCTTAGCGAGCTGGAGATGGAGGCCTTCGTTAAGAGCACCGGCTCGCGCGGGCTGCATGTAGTGGCCCCGCTTGACCGCAGCGCGGATTTTGATGAGGTAAGGACCCTCGCGCAGGGTATTGCCAGAGCTCTGGCCGGGCGCGAACCGGATTTAGTGACCATCGAGCAGCGCAAGGAAAAGAGAAAGGGCCGCGTCTACGCGGACGTCCTGCGTAACAGCTATGGACAGACCGCCGTGGCGCCCTATTCGGTACGCGCGAGACCCGGCGCGCCGGTGGCGGCCCCCCTGGAGTGGGAAGAGCTCGGGGAAAGCAGTCTGGGTCCGCGGCGCTATAACGTCAAGAATATCTTCCGAAGGCTGGCCCGGAAAGATGACTTGTGGCAGGGAATGTGGTCGAAGGCCGCATCACCCCGGAAGGCGAAGAAGCGCCTCGATGCGATGCTGAAGGAAGATTAGCCCCTGTCTCTCAGGAGAAGAGCAGCTAAAGTCACCATACCGAGCAGGGCCACGGTGGCTATGTTCAAGCTGGTGTAAAAACCGAACGTATCCACAGCGAGACCGAGCAAAGGAGTGAACAGACCGCCGCTTTCCATATTCCCGAAGAAATAAAGGCCCAGCAGGGTGCCGCGGTGTTTCTCCGAAATATGGTCGAGTATGTAAGCCTGCGCTACCGGCGAGTGGGCATATTCCACCAGGCCGATTAGCATCAGCAGCGGAACGAGGCCGAGGCCGTAAGGCACGATGTTGAGCAGGTAAACCGCGGGCGCGGCCAGGAAGCAGGCCCCCAGTATCACCGGTATCCTTCCAAAGCGGTCCGAAAGGTATCCGGTCACCGGCGGCACCCACAGGCCGGAAGAATAGATTAGGGAAATCGAAGCGGCAGCGAGTCCTTTGGGGGCGCCGAAATGGTCCGTGAGGTAGAGCGGAATAAAGGATACCACGGAATATGTGACGGCATGGGTGAAGATAACCAGCGTAAAGAAGGTTATCAGATGACGGCGACCCAGCGGGCGGCTCGTCCTGACGGGGTTTTCCGTGATTCGCGCGATTTTAACCTTCTGGCCGATGTTGCGGCGGCGTAATATCAGGAAAAAGACCAGGCCGAAAACAAAGGCTGGAACGGCCATAACGATAAACGGAGCCCTCCAGCCCCAGCCGGTGGCGATAGTAGCGGCGACAATCGGCGCAAGAAAGAAGCTGGCGGCCCCGCCTATCATGTGGAGGCCCAGCGCCCTCCCGCGGTTCTGGGGAGGCACCATGGCGGAGATAACCGGCGGAGATGCCGGGTGATACCCGCCCCCGAGAATTCCCATCAGAATCATCGCGACAAGCAGCGTGACATAGGTCCGGGAGAGGCCAATCATAATCCCCGCCAGGGCCAAGCCGCTGATTCCGATAGCCATTACCAGCCGCGCGCCGATGCGGTCGGCAAGCCAGCCGGAGGGCACCTGGGAGATGCCGTAAGAGAGCTGGAAGGCGGAAATTACCAGACCGGAGCGTGCGTAGTCCAGGGAAAACTCGTTGCGTATCAGGGGGAGCATGGGGGTGGGGAGGGCATTGACCAGGTGGTGAACGAAGTGGGCCAGGATAAATAAGGGGACCAGGCCCGAAAACAGGGAGCGAAAGCTGGTCTTCCTGGTTAACAAGGGGCTTCTTTCCGTATCATGGTTCAAGCCGGATACCAGACATAATAATTACACCCGTTCTGGAGCGCGGCAGCTAAGTCAGACCTTTTCAAGGCGGGCAGCGCACACCTTAAGCTCCGGGATTTTGGATACCGCATCATGCGCGGGGTTGGTGAGCTGGTTGGTGGGGCTTTCCGCAAAGTGAAAGGTCATCGAGATGACGCCGGCAGGGGATGTCTCCGTAAGCTTCACTTTTGAAGAGATTTCACCGCGCCGGGAGATTACCTTGACCCGTTCCCCCTCGCTGATGCCGAGCGATTTCGCATCTGCCGGATTGATTTCTACGAATTCCTCGGGCATAAAGGTATTCAGCCCCTTCACTTTGCGGCTCATGGTGCCGGTATGGTAGTGAAAGATACTGCGCTCGGTGGTCAGCAGCAGCGGATAGTCCTTATCGGGAAGCTCTGCCGGGGGCCTGTATTTCAGCGGGACGAAATGGCCTTTGCCCCTGGTGAATTGCGCCGTATGCAGTATCGGCGTGCCGGGGTGCTCTGGTGTGGGGCAGGGCCACTGCAAACTGTCCTCTTCCAGACGTGCGTAGCTGATGCCGCCGTAGCTCGGCGCCAGCGCGGCGATTTCCGCCATTATCTGCTCCGGGTCTTCATAGTCGAAGCCTTTGCCCCCCATCCGCTGGGCTATCTGCCGGATAATCCACCAGTCCGGCTTCGAACCGCTCAACGGCTCCATCGCCTTCCGCACCCGCTGCACCCGCCGCTCCGTATTGGTGAAGGTCCCGTCCTTTTCGGCAAAGGTGGTGGAGGGCAGGACAACATCGGCAAGCCGGGCCGTTTCCGTAAGAAAGGCGTCCTGTACCACCAGGAACTCCAGCTTGCTCAGCGCCTCCTCCACGTGATTGGCATCGGGGTCGCTCAATACCGGGTTTTCCCCCATAAGGTAGATAGCTTTAATCTTTCCCTCATGGGCGGCGGGGATTATATCGCTTAAGGTCAGGCCGGGATTGGGGTCGAGCTTGCAGTCCCAGGCCCGCTCGAATTTCTCCTTCGCTTCAGCGGAGGCAACCGGCTGGTAGGCAGGATAGACGTTGGGGAGCGCTCCCATATCACAGGCACCCTGGACATTGTTCTGGCCCCGCAGCGGGTTCACGCCGGCGCCGGGCTTGCCGATATTTCCGGTGAGCATCGCCAGATTGGCCACGGCCATGACATTGTCCGTGCCGTGGGTGTGCTGGGTAATCCCCATAGCGTAAAAAATACTGGCGGGGCTGTTAGAGGCGTACATTCGCGCCGCCGCGGCTACCTTTTCACCGGGGACTCCGGTGACCTTTTCTACCAGGTCCAGCGGGAAGTTCTGCAGGGACTCCCGGAACTCCTCGAAGTTCTCGCAGCGTGCTTCGATAAAGGCGGTATCCGCCAGTTCCTCGTCCACGATTACTTTCATCATTCCCATCAGAAGAACAACGTCCGTACCGGGGCGGTGCCTGAGCCAGATACTGGCGCTGCGCACCAGACCGATTTCGCGGGGGTTGGCGACGATGAGCCTGGCACCCTTCCGGACCGCCTGGCGGATTTGCATGCCGATAACCGGGTGAGACGCCGTGGTATTACTGCCGATGGAGAAGATGCATGCAGAATCCTTGATATCACCGATGGAATTTGTCATGGCGCCGCTGCCGAAGCTGGTGACCAGACCGGCCACCGTAGGAGAATGTCAGAGACGGGCGCAGTGGTCGATGTTGTTCGTGCCCAGGACCGCCCGGGTGAACTTCTGCATGACGTAGTTGTCTTCGTTGGTGCTCTTGGCCGATGAGATGACAGCTACCCGGTCTCCCCGGTAGTCTTCCAGCTTGCTGGCGACCAGCGCCAGGGCTTCCTCCCAGCTGGCTCCTTCAAAACGACCGTTCTTCTTGATGAGGGGAGTGGTTAGGCGGTCGGTATGGTTCACGAATTCGGGGATGCCGAAACGTCCTTTCACGCAGAGTAGCCCGTGGTTGGCGCCCCCATCGTTGTCGCCGCGGACACAGACGGGCTTTCCTTCCTCGACACCGACGTATAGCTGGCAGCCCACGCCGCAGTAAGGGCAGACCGTTTTTACTTCTTTTTTCGGGCGGAAGGTCTCCTTTGGAATGAGTGCCCCCACCGGACAGCGCACCATGCACTCCCCGCAGGAGCGGCAGATGGAGTCGAAGAGCGGCTTATCTCCGAAGGTGGCTACCTTCATGTTGTAGCCCCGGTATGCCATATCTATCGCCCCGACGACGGTAATCTCCTGGCAGGCGCGGGTACAGCGGGCGCAGAGAATGCAGCGGTTGCGGTCAATATCAAAGAAGGGGTTGCTGGTGTCTACCGGGACTTTGCGGGGGTCATGGTTAAGGCGCAGTTCATGCACTCCCAGATAGTCCACCACCTTCTGAAGCTCGCAGTTTTCATTGGCCGGGCAGGTAACGCAGCGATCGGTTACCGCTACATGGCGGAGGCAGATATCATACGGGCCGCACCGCTGGCGGCGGTGGCAGTCCAGGCAATCACAGGGGTGGTTGGTGAGCAGGAGTTCCAGCGCCGTCCGCCGCACGCTGTTTATCTCCCCCGACTCGGTATTGATTTCCATGCCGTCCTGGGCCGGAGTGGTGCAGGCAGTAGGCAGGCCGCGCACCTTATCGATTTCCACCACGCAGAGGCGGCAGCCGCCGTAAGGCTCCAGGTCAGGATAATGGCAGAGGGTGGGGATATAGATACCGGCGGCCTGGGCGGCTTCGAGCACGGTCATGCCATGCTCCGCCTTGACCTCCCGGCCGTTTATCTTCAAAGTCAGTTCTTTCATATTTGCGTCTACTATTCCGAGGAAGCCCCCGCCGCGGCCGGTTTCTTCGCAGTTACGGGAATCGGCTCCGAAGGTACTTCCACAGTTTCCCCTGAGACCTTGACCACAGCGCCGAATTTGGCGGGGCAGACCTCAAGGCAGGTGCCGCACTTGATGCACTTTTCCTGGTCGATGACATGGACCATGCGCTTGTCTCCGGCGATGGCCTCCGAGGGGCAGCTCCGCAAACAGATGCCGCAGCCCTGGCACTTTTCGGGAAGGATGTAGAAGCAGGTAAGGTCCGTGCAGGCCCTGGCGGGGCACCTCTTCTCCACGGTATGGGCTTCATATTCTTCCGGGAAGTAGCGGTGGGTGGTCAGTACGGGGTTCGGCGAGGTCTGGCCCAGTCCGCAGAGCGAGCCGACCTTGATGGAACTGCATAGATTGAGCAGAAGGTCGACGTCTTCCGGGTTTCCCTCTCCCCTGGTTATCCTCTCCAGGATATCCAGCATCTGCTTGGTGCCCACGCGGCAGGGCACGCATTTGCCGCAGGACTCGCTCTGGGTGAAGGAGAGGAAATAGCGGGCCACGTCCACCATGCAGGTCTCCTCGTCCATGACAACCATGCCGCCCGAGCCCATGATGGCCCCGGCCTGGGCAAGAGATTCGTATTCCACCGGCAGGTCGAGCAGGCTCGCGGGCAGGCAGCCGCCGGAAGGGCCGCCGGTCTGCACGGCCTTGAATTCCTTATCATCGGGGATGCCGCCGCCGATGCCGTAGATAATTTCCTTCAAGGTGATGCCCATCGGCACTTCGATGAGACCGGTGCGGTTGATTTTGCCCGCCAGGGCAAAGGTCTTCGTGCCCTTGCTTTTCTCCGTACCGTAGCCGGCGAACCAGTCGCCGCTGTTCTGGAGGATGGCGGAGACGTTTGCCCAGGTCTCCACGTTGTTAATATTGGTGGGCTTGCCCCAGAGTCCGGACTGGGCGGGGAAGGGTGGGCGGGAGCGGGGCATGCCCCTTTTGCCTTCGATGGAGGCAATCAGCGCCGTCTCTTCGCCGCAGACGAAAGCACCGGCGCCTTCTTTAATATGAAGGCGGAAGCTGAAGCCCGAGCCGAGGATGTTATCCCCGATTAGGTTATACGCTTCCATCTGCTCCAGGGCCAGGTTCAGGCGCTTGATGGCCAGGGGGTATTCCGCGCGACAGTAGACGTAGCCCTCGGACGCGCCCATGGCATAAGCCCCGATGAGCAGTCCTTCCAGTACGGCGTGGGGGTCGCTCTCCAGCAGGGAGCGGTCCATGAAAGCTCCGGGGTCGCCTTCGTCAGCGTTGCAGATAAGATATTTCGGCGCTCCGGCGGCATCATAGCAGAACTGCCATTTCATGCCGGTGGGAAAGCCGGCGCCGCCACGCCCGCGGAGACCCGATTTTTTTATCTCATTAATGACTTCCTGCGGCTGCATCTGCAGCGCCCTGGTCAGCCCGGTATAGCCGTCCCGGGCGATGTAATGGTCGATTACCTCGGGGTCGATTATGCCGCAGTTCCTCAGGGCGATGCGCACCTGGGGTTTCAGCATCGGCTGGTCCCAGAACCTGGGAATGCCGTCCACGCTGCCCTCGCCGATGTAGCCCAGGGCCAGGTCCGGCCTGGGGTTGTCATTGACCAGATAGTCCTCAACCAGCTGGGGGACCATCCCGGGGGTAACATTCCCGTAGCTGATACGGGGTCTGCCCGGTTTTACGATGTCCACCACCGGTTCGATGTAGCAGATGCCGATGCAGCCGACCTGGGTAATGTCCGCAGAGATATCATGTTTTTCCAGTTCTGTTTTCAGGGCTTCAATCACCGCCATGGCTCCGGCGGCGCGCCCGCAGGTAGCGGTGCCCACGATTATCCGGGGATGGCTGCTTTTTTCGAGTGCTGTCCACGCTGTCTTGGCTTTTTGCTGAATCTCCTCAAACTTCACTTCAGTTACCTCTCCCCTTAGCTCGTGGCGGCCAGGACTTCCTTTACCTTGCTGCCGGTCATGCGGCCGTGCACATCATCGTCGACGACCATTACCGGGGCCAGGGCGCAGGAGCCGAAACAGGCGATTGTTTCCAGGGTCCATTCCAGGTCTTCCGAGGTCTCCCCGGCCTTGATGTGCAGCTTCTTTTCCGCTTCTTCCAGGATTTTAGCGCCGCCGCGCACATGGCAGGCAGTACCGCGGCAAATCTTGACGATTTTACGGCCCAGGGGCGTGAGTTTGAACTGGGCATAGAAGGTGCTGACGCCGAAAACGGTGCTCTCCGGGACCCCCAGAAAGCGGGCGATTTCCTGCATGGCTGCGGCGGGAAGATAGCGGAACTTCGCCTGTGTCTCCTGCAGGACAGGGATAAGTTCCTGCGAATTCCCCTGGTAATGGGAAAAGATTTCTTCCAGCCTATCGATAATATCTTCTCTGGTAAGCGTGTCTTTAGCCATTATTATCACCCCTGCCTTTCAAAATCCTGACCAGCTTCCAGGCAATGGTCTCGCAGAGATTGTGAATATCATCGTTGGTCAGGTAGTCCGGGATACTGCTGTCAAAGAGGATATTCCCCTCGGGGGGGAACTCGTCATCCCCTTTCCAGAGCACGAAGGTTAACGGGGCATAAGGAAAAGCGGCGAAGGTTACCGCGTAATCGCCGTAGTCCGTCTTTTCCCCGCCCAGCTCAGCTGCGATGTCCGGGAGAAGGTGTGGCTGCTCCCCGAAGAAGGTGACTACCGGGTTTATCGCACGCTTGTGGAAAATGGGGAAATAGTTGACGCCTTCTTTCAATTCCTTGTAGGTAACCTTCCGGCCGGTGAGGGGAGTCCCTTTTGCCTGGAGAAAGTAATGCAGGACCAGGAGCTTTTCCTTCACCGGGAGTTTATCCCCTCCGTCAGCAGGGGTTACTTCGCCGCCGGGAAGATGAATAAGGCAGGGCCGTCCCAGGTAGGAAAGCGATATCTTGTCTTTCTCCAGCCGCCGGGCCCCGCTCTTTCGGCACTGCTCTTCGACGTCGCTGAGTGCGGCGAGCTTCTTGGCGGCAAGCTCGTAAGCGAGGTCGTAGCCGTACTCGTATTTCTTCTGTGGCAGTGACAGATGTCTACTATTCATATACCAGATTATTAACTGCCAGGACACTCCGCGCCGTGGCAGGTTGTTCCGGCCGGTGAGCTAGATTTCCAGCCAGGAGTCCGAGTAAAGCGACTCACCGAGGAGGACCCTCACCGTCTTGGCATATTTCTTCATCTCGTCGGAGAGGGAGGCCATGTCCGGTCTTTCTCCGTCCACCATCTTGTAGATAAGGTCAACGATGTCCTGGCGCTTTCCCCGGGAAATGTCTATCAGGTCACTGTCAAAAGCATCAGCGATGGCGGAATACAGCCCCTGTTTCTGGAGCATGACCAGGTAGGTGCGGTTCAGCCAGGGGCGGAGGTGCGTGGGGGCCCCGTTGGAGATGTTGGAGAGGCCGACCGTTGACTTGCAACCGGGGGCAATATCTGCCAGCATTCCCATGAATTCCACGCAGGCTTTCACCTGGTTGATTTCCACCGATACGGGGCTGGCGATGGGGTCAATCCAGATTCTCTCGTTGGGGATGCCGGCGGCGTTGGCCTTATAGGTAAAGTCAACGGTATGCATTGCCCGTTCGTTGGCGTCGCGGGGCATGCCGTCGTTGCTCCAAAGCAGCCCGATTAAGTCGGCATTGTACTTCTGGGCCAGCTCGAGGCCTTTCTCCATCCTTTCGGTCTGCAGGGAGACGGAGTTTATCAGCGCCGTGCCCTTGTAAGCTTTTAACCCGGCTTCCATGGCCAACTGGTTGGTGGTATCCAGGGCAAGCTGTTTATCGGTGACTTCCTGGACCGTCCTGACCACCCATTCCATCAGTTCTTCGCCGCCCCTGCGGGCGGGACCGATGTTCAGGTCGATGAGGTCAATGCCGGCTTTGGTCTCTTCCTTGGCCATCTCCTGTATCGGACCGGCATTCCTCTCCTTGAGGGCCGGACCGAGGGTCTGAGAGATGACGTTCAGGTTTTCCCCGATGAGGATCATTATGTCTTTCTCCTTATGCTTTCCATTCCTTGAGGTAGGGCGTGAGATGGGCGGCTTCTCTCGGACCGACCATTATTTCCCAGCCGGGCAGTTCTTCTTCCAGGCCGCCGCTTTCCGCGGCGATATAGCCGGGGATAATCAGCTTCTGGTGCTTCACTTTATCGGCTATGCCGGACTTCTTGACAAAAGGCCCGATGATGTCCGCGGAGAATTTTCCGGCGGCCCAGGCCGTCATCACGGAGAGGCCCTCCGTGTCCTTTACCAGGAGGTAGGCGGGCACCTTGCTGTTCTCGATTTCTCCCGAGACGATGAAGTAGGTCAGGGAGAAGTTGGAGGTGACCAGCACCGGAGAGTTCTCCTTCGGGTTGTTGATTTCGTAAATGCCTTCCGTGGTGGCCAGCGGGCGCTGCGGGTCGGTGTAGATGTTCAGCCGTCCTACCAGGAGCGGAAACAGGACTTCACCCTGGAAGTCTGAGAGTACGATGATGCCGCCGTATTTTGCCATGAACATGGCGGCGATAAGGGCTTCCTGCATGGGGTCTTCCGTCATCTCACAGGGGAAAGTGATGGTGGGATATCCCAGGGGACGAAACTTCTTGTTCAGGGCGGATGCGCGGATGACTACCTGGTCCTGGAAAGCCTGGCGTACCTGGCGCGCCCCGGAATCGATGACAATCTCTTTTATTCCCGCCTTGGAAAGCTTCTCGGTCATCTCGGGGAGCTCTTCTATGCCGGACGCCTTCGCGGCTACGGCGCAGGAGTTCTCCTTGCCGATTGCCGCTACCTTATCAATATTGTCTTTGGTGGCAGCATAGATTAGCGGTTTCTGATCGGCACAGGCTTTAACGCCGGCAGCGAGAACATCCGGACTCTCGCACATGAGGATGATACCTGCGCCGCTGCCCTTGGCTTTATCGACGAGGGCGGTGAATTTGGCGGCGTCTCCCGTCTCGCATTTCAAGGCGACGAGTTCCGGGAAAAGGGTAAGCCCCACCCTTTCGTAGACCAGGCCCTTGAACCGGTCCAGGCGGGCGTCAACTTCCTTGGCGTCCATTTTATCGCTGATAAGAATCGCGATACCGGGCGGGTTCTCGAACCTTTTCTCATGACGGAACATCACCGTCTCGCCGCCCACTTTCAGGGCTTTATCCCCCTTGCCGATGGTAACCGGCGTTATGGGTGGCGCGGAAGCCTCCGAGAGCTTCGCTTTGGCTTCCTCGGAGACATGGGGGCATTTGGTAAGCTCCGCCTTGCCTGCCGCCAGGCTCATGGCGAAGGCGAGACAGGTGGGCACGCCGCATTCGCCGCAGTTGGTCTTGGGCAGCAGCTTGAAAATTTCTATACCGGTAAGTGCCATTCTGGAACTCCTTTCTTAACCCAGTATCGGGTCCATCTTCAGCGCCGGGTGGTCTTTCTCCTGGAGGAACGGGAGTATCTCTTCTTCCGTCACGCCGACAGTCTCATCAGCGATACGGTCCAGCAGGTCGGGGACACCAAGTTCCTCGGCGCGCTTCTTGAAGCGGTCTCCGATTTCCTCTTTCAGCATCTTGGGCATCCACACCATGCGCAGCAGGCCGCCGTCTCCGGCGCAGAACTTGCGCTGGGTGACATTGTATTTCCCGTGGCCCACGAACCCCGGGGTGCTTAAACCGCCCCCGATGGTCCCCGCCAGCGTGGTGAACTTCATACCGCAGGGGGTCTCTCCGGTGTAGTCCCGGTTTACGGTCATGACGCCGTTGGACATGGGCAGCACCGCGGCAATCGCCTCACAGCAGCCGCAGGTGGTCATGGGGTCGTTTACGATGCTGTAGAAGTTGTAGTGGTCTATCTTGCCCCGGGAGGCCTTGGTTACGAAGTCGTTCACGCCTTTCCACTGTCCCAGCTTCGCATCGATAACCTCACCCTTGGGTACGGGCTGGTTGGGGCCGGTGGGATTGATTTCGTAAGCGGCTTTGCAGTCCATCCAGTTATAGGAGCCGCAAAGACCGGTGCGCTCGGGGCTGATAACGCAGACGTGGCTGGGAGCGAAGGACTGGCACAGGGTGCAGGAGTAGTAAGTATCCGTCGTTTCGTCGGTCATGCCTTCGATGCGCTCATCCCTGGTCCGGTAGACCTCCCTGGCTTTCTCAACGATTTCTTTTACCTTGGCTTCATCCGTATAGAGCTTCACCTGGAGCTTATCGAAGATACGGCCGAAGTCCTGGTGCAGCTTGGCGTGAAGCAGCTTGCCGATGTCTTCCAGCTTGAAGCCTTTTTCCACGGCCTGCTTGCTGATGCGCAGCCAGGCGATGTCACGCTGGCCGATGTGCATGACGCCCTGGGCGTAGTTAATCAGGTGATGTATCTGTCTTTCCAGGATAGGTTCGAAGTCATCCTGCATTTCGCGCCCGGCTACCTCTACGGTGATGGCCAGCGGAAGGCGGGAGCCTGCCTGAATATCAGAGAGTTCCGGGCCGATTACTTCAACCCTGGCGTCTTCGACCTCATTCATGTCTTTGGTGGTGACCCACTCTACCATCTCAGTACGGCCGCCGCCGCACTCAAGGTAGATGTCGTCGCCGCGGACGCGCTCGCCCTCGAAGGCGGGGCCGAAAGCGACCGGGATGGGGACTTCGGTGACGGTTACCTTGAGGCCTCTGACCTCGATAGCTTTGGCGACGAGTTCCAGGTCAGGAATATTGGAAACAACGTGCTCGTAAGTGCAGACGCCGGTGGGCAGTATCTCCGGTATTGCCGAATCGGCGATTACCGGGAAGCCCCAGTTGATGGCGCCGGCGCCGTTGGCATACCACTCGTCAGTGACGGTGCCCATGGTGAGGGCGAAAGCGAAGACGCGGTCTTTATTGTAGATAAGTATCTTGCGGAAGTCGCCGGGCTCGATGCCGCCGAAGGACATGGCTGCCCTGGTGGCGAAGCCGATGGCGAAAACGGTGGCGCTGGTATTAGGTCCGAAGGACACCAGACGGGTATTCCAGCCTATCTGTACTCCCGCCTCCACCAGCTGCTCGGCGAAGTGCTTGCCTTTATATGCCCCCGCCATGAAGACATACAGGTTTTTCTTCTGCAGGTCTTCCGCGATTTCCTTGGCTATTTCCGGTGTCGGTGCGGAGCCGAGAATGGCGGCAAAACCGGGAGCGGTGCCGTCCACGAACTCCACGCCGCGCTTCCTCATGATGACGTCATCAGCGGCGCCGAGCCAGATGTTCGTATCGCTGACATCTTCCCCGAGGACGTAGAAGTCAGGCTCTTCCAGGTAGCGGATGGCCTCCTCCATTTCTTCGGCAAAGAAGGTTGCCATACCGGCGTCCAGGGTGGGGCCGAGGTACGGCAGGTGGTGTTTTTCGCGTACCGGAGGCGGCAGGATGGCGCGGCATTTTTTCAATACGGCTTCCATATCGCCGAGTTTCTCAATCTTGGTGCCCGTGATGCCGTAGATGATGGGCAGGTAGTAAGCGGTATTGGGAAAGCCGACGGGTTCGTTGGCGCCGTGCTTGTCCATGGACTGCTGCCATTTCTTCTCTACGCGGTCTACTATCTTGTGAGCTCCATTGATGGCGGCCGATGCAATTATTTTTGACATCTATTCGTTTCCCTCCTTACGGACGTCCGCGGCGCCTAGACGGCATCCAGCTCGCGCCTCATCTCCATATCGTAAAGTACCCTCTCCCTGGCCTTGTCAATACCGAGGGCCTTGCGCTTCTTGTCGATATGCGCAATCATCAGCTGGGCGGCCTTTACCGGGTCAGGCTCAAAGGCCCACTTGCCGCCGTAGATTTTCTCCATGCCTTCGAACAGGTAATCGGTGAACTCCTTGCTGCCCGAGGTGGGCCAGGTAGTGCCGAAGACGGTGTAGACACCGGACGAGACAAAATACTGTCCGATTGAGATAGCTTTTTCGCTCATCCATTCCGGTGCCGCGCCAGCGGCGGGCAGGTCACTGATGTCATCACCGAGGCCGCCGTCCTTGACTACCGCTGTGGCGGCTATCAGGATGCGGCTGTTGTCCACGCATGCTCCCATGTGTAGTACCGGTGGAATGCCGACGGTCTCACAGACTTCGGTGAGTCCGGGTCCGCAGAACTCCCTGGCCGCCTCAGGTACCATCAGCCCCGCTTTTGCGGCGGCCATCGCGGCGCACCCGGTGGAGAGCACGAGCACGTCATTTTTCAGCAGTTCTTTAATCATGGTGACGTGGGCGCTGTCATGGACGGTGCGCGCGTTATTGCAGCCGACTACTCCGGCGAGGCCGCGGATGCGGCCGTTGATGATATTATCGTTCAGCGGGCGGTAAGATGCGCGGTAAAGCCCGCCGAGCAGGTAGTTGATGGTCTCATGGGAGAAACCGGCAACGAGAGGCATCTTTTCCTTAGGAATTCTGACCTTGTCCTTCGCCCGGTTCGGGAAGTTGTCAATCGCCGCTTTGATGATTGCCTTGGCCGATTCCTTGGGTTTATGCTCATCGAAGGGCATATAAACGGCGCCGGTAATCCTGGCGCGGTTGTCCGTATTTATCAGCTTGGTGTGGTAGCAGCGGGCTACTTCCTGAAGGCCCTGCATGATGCACTGCACGTCGACTACCATCGCTTCCACGGCGCCGGTGATGATGGCCATTTCCTGCTGCAGGTAGTTCCCGCCGATGGGCACGCCGTGGCGCATCATGACCTCGTTGGCGGTGCAGCACATGCCGGTGAGGTTGATGCCCTTGGCCCCCTTGGACTGGGCATACTTGATAAGCTCGGGGTCATGGCTCTCCACGGCCAGCATCTCAGCGAGGGCCGGCTCGTGTCCGTGAATGACGACGTTCACCTCGTCTTCTTTGAACACGCCCAGGTTAATCTCGCTCAGGGTGGGGGTGGGAGTGCCGAACATGCAGTCCTGGATTTCCGTGGCGATCATGCTGCCTCCCCAGCCATCCGCGAGGGCCGCGCGCGCTCCCTGGAGCATAAGATTTTTATAGTCCTGGTCCACGCCCATGTGAGTCCGGTGCATCAGCTCGACGACCTCGCGGTCGATTCCGCGCGGGTAAACTCCCAGCTCCCGCCAGAGCTCCTGTCTCTTCTGGGGCGCCAGCTTGGCGAAAAGCAGTTCTCCGTCCTGCTTGCCGAATTCGCCTTCGCAAATCTTGGCGATGTCAAGGGCAATCTCGTTGTTGGTGCGGTCGCCGATGTCAACGCCGAGGTCGAGGGCAAGCTTGAGCAGCTTCTGCTCGTCCATTACCTTGAAGTCCTCGGTCTTGCCTTCCGCCATGAGCTTGAAGGCTTCCACCACGCGTCTCCCGTGGTCGCTGTGGGCGGCCGAGCCGGCCGCAATCATGCGGACGAAGTTACGGGCGGAGATTGTTTCCGCGGTAGCGCCGCAGACACCAACCCTCTTCGCGTGCTCTTCGGGGGTCTCTTCCTTACCCTTTGCCAGCGGCACGCGGCAGGGCCCCATGGCGCAGTTCTTGCAGCAGCTGCCGTCAGCGCCGATAGGGCAGGGTTTCATGGCTTCTGCCCGGCTGAAGGCCGTGGAGATTCCCTCCTCGGTGGCCTTTTCTAACATGTCCAGTGTTGCCTGGTCAATACTTTTCGCGCTTTTTTCCTTCTCTACCATCTTTTTCCTCCTCCATTAGGTAGTAGTTAAATCAGCAATCATCTGTTTCACCAGCTTGATTGCTTCCGGATGTCTCATGATTAAAACATCTGCTCCGGCCAGAAGCAGCAGTGTGGCGGACATGGCTTCCAGCAGGATGCCTCTCTTTTTGGCATCGCCCATCTTGGGGTCATCCTTCTGGGCGAGCTTGGCTTCCTTGGTCTTCCATGTCTCCCTGGCCACGTTGCAGATGATGGGGAACTGGAGCCTGTCATCCTGCTGGGTGAGCGCAGCCATGCGCATCCTCTCCATGACCGAGTAGCAGTACTCGATGCCATAGCCGATGCCGCTGACCGTGGGGTCTACCACCAGCAGGTCATCCTGAATGCCCAGGTTGCCCAGCAGAATATTCAGCTGCTTGGCCAGGTTGATGTCGATAGGTGTCGAAGCGGCCACGGTATGCTTGTAACCGATTGCCGCCGCGCCTATTTTCTTGTAATCGCCTTCTTCCACCGGTCCGAGGACGATGCGCTTGTTCTGTATCTGTTCAGCTACCTGCCGCAGCACCTCCGTGTCCTTGTCGTGGTTGGCCGTGCCCCAGACAATCATGGGCACGTCTATGGCGTCAGCCACCTTCTTCGCGATGGCGGCGGCCTCACTTGCCGGGCGGTTCATGCCGTTGGGGTCGGTGCTCAGCATCTGAAGACATATCATCTCCGCGCCGTAGTCCTTGATACACTTCTGCGCCCAGGCTACCGGGTCATTCGTGACCCCGGCAAAGGGCTCCAGCGCTGCCTCCGCCCATTCATCCGGAGGCATATCATAGACCTCCATGGCTATCCTGGGGAGGTGGGGCATTTCGCCTTCGAAGAGATAGAAGGGGTAGCAGCTTTCCCCACCTATGGTTATCGCCTTGTCTCCGGAACCAAGGGTTATTTCCTTGATTTTGCCGCTATACGGTGTTTTGGGAATCTCCAGTACCATTTTGACTCCTTTCCTTAGGCGGGTGTTTTTCTGCGTTCGCTGCCGAACCAGTCATTGGAATACCAGTATCTCTCCCCGCTGCGCAGGTACTTCAGTTTTTCATCGCGGGAAGCAAGTTTCTGGCGCCAGCGGCCGAGTTCTTCACCTTCCGGTTCTCCCGGTTCGTAGGTCGGGCCCAAGACTACCATCTTGGTGCCGGCACTTTGAGAGCTTTTCTTGGTTGCCATATCTCCTCCTTTAAGCCAGCCCTGCGGCTATTTTTGCAGCTTTCAGCGTATTCAGCATGAGCATGGTTATCGTCATCGGTCCCACGCCTCCGGGGACGGGGGTTATCATGGAAGCTTTTTCTTTTACGGTCTCAAATTCAACATCCCCGGCGAGGATTCTCTTGCCGTCCGGCGTGGTGCCAATCTGATTTACACCGACGTCTATGACGACGACGCCCTCTTTGACCATGTCGCCGGTGACGTAATTTGCTTTACCTGCCGCTACTACCAGTATATCAGCCCTGCGGGTATGAAATCCAATGTCACGCGTGCCGGTGTGGACGATGGTGACGGTGGAGTTGGCTCCGGGCTTCTTCTGGAGCATGATATTGGCGATGGGCTTGCCGACGATGTTGCTCCGACCCACGACCACCAGCTCAGCGCCGTCAGTTTTGACGCCGGAGCGGATGAGAAGCTGCTGGATACCGGACGGAGTGCAGGGCATGAAGTCCGCCTCGCCAATCATCAGCTTGCCCACGTTGACCGGATGAAAGCCGTCCACGTCCTTCCTGGGGTCGATGGCGTAGAGCACTTCGGTTTCATTAAGGTGCTTGGGGAGGGGAAGCTGCACCAGGATGCCGTGAATCCTGGGGTCTTTGTTCAGCTTGTCAATCAATTTCAGAAGGTCTGCCTGCGAGGTTTCCGCGGGAAGGTCATGGCGCTCCGAGTGGAACCCCAGCTCGTTAGAGGTCTTTTCCTTGGCGCCCACGTAGACCTGTGATGCAGGGTCAGCGCCTACGAGGACGGTGACCAGCCCGGGGACCACGTTATGCTTTGCCTTGAGTGCCTCCGTCTCCTTTTTAATTTCTTCGCGGATTTGTTTCGCAACCTCCGCGCCTTTGATAAGTGTTGCCGTCATGCTTTACTCCTTTTTTGTCTCTGCTTTTTCCGATGCCAGCAGGCTGTCCATTAAAGCGTTTACCGTGTTCACTGACCTGGCGGTATCAGGAATATCAAAGAGAGATTTCTGTTCCAGGTCGTACCTTTTCAGTTCTTCATCGTAGGGGATCAGGGCCGCGGGCGTAATCGTAAGTTTCTTCAGTTCTTCAATCAATAGCGGGTCAATGCCTCCATCCGGGACGAAATTGATTACCGGAGAAAGGCGCTTCACGGTCAGGCCCAGTTCCTTGACCAGGTCACGGATGCGTGCGATGGCGCGGACCCCTTTCACGGAGTGGTCGGCAACGAGCAGCAGTTCATCGATATCCTGGGTAGTCCTGCGGCTCAGGTGCTCCATGCCCGCTTCGTTATCCATGACGACGTAGGCGTAGTTTTTGGCCCACTGGTCAATCAGCTTCCTGATAATGACGTTGGGATAGCAGTAGCACTCCGGGCCTTCGCCGCGCCCCATCGTAATCAGGTCGAGCCCTTTGCTTTCCGTGATGGCGGCATTCAGCTTGATTTCCAGGTAAGACTCCTTGGTCATTCCCTGGGGAATGGTCATCTTCTCTCCCTGGAAACCGTTAAGTATCTGCCCCACCGTCTGCCCGACCTTAAGCCCCAGGCCGTCTGCCAGGTTGGCGTTAGGGTCGGCGTCCACGGCCAGTATCGGTATTTTTCCGTTGTTACGCAGGTAGCGGATAATCAGGCTGGCAGTGGAGGTTTTTCCGCTGCCGCCCTTTCCCGCTACCGCGATATTTACCGTCAATTAAACCCCTGTTTCCTTATTATTTAGAATTAGAATAAGCCGCTGACCTTGCCCGTGTTCACGTCCACGTCCACCCTGCGGAAGGCGGGGTTGGATGAGGTGCCGGGCATCAGGGTGATGGTGCCGGCGCACGGGCAGAGGAACTTCGCCCCGGAGTAAATGAGGATGTCCCGGATGGGCAGAGTCCATCCCTTGGGGACACCCTTAAGTGTCGGGTCGTGGGTGAGGGAGAGGTGGGTCTTGACCATCATCGTGGCAAACTCATCGTATTTGGGGTCGGCTTCAAAAGTCTTGGCTTTCGCTTCTGCTTCCGGGGTCCACGAAACACCGTCGGCTCCATAGACCTCTTTCGCGATGGTCGCCACGCGCTGGCGCAGTTTCATCGAGTTGGGATAGAGGAACTTGAATTCGCCTTTATCATTGCAGGCATCGATGACGGCATCCGCCAGCTCCAGCGCGCCGTCTCCGCCGTCCGCCCAGTGGGTGGATACGGCACAGCGGGCCCCGGCCGCTTCGGCGGCTTTCTTCACGATGGCAATCTCGTCTTTGGTGTCGGTATAGAAGGAGTTGATGCAGACCACCGGATTGATGCCGGACTTGCGGATAACACCGATGAGATGGGTCATGTTCTCCAGCCCTTTTTCCACCAGGGCCACGTTCTCCTTGGTGTATTCTTCCGGCAGCGGGATTCCGGGGGTCACCTTGGGGCCGCCGCCGTGCATCTTCAGGGCGCGGATGGTGGTGGTAAGCACGGAAACGTGCGGTTTGAGGCCGCTGAAGCGGCACTTTACGTTCCAGAACTTCTCAAAGCCGATATCGGCGGCAAAGCCGCTCTCGGTTACGTGATAATCGAACATTTTGAGGCCGATGCGGTCGGCGATGATGGAGGACTGACCGACGGCGATATTGGCGAAGGGACCGGCGTGCACGAAGCAGGGCTGGTACTCGGCGGTGCACATCAGGGTGGGATTGATGGCGTTCCGCATCCATGCGGTCATGGCGCCGCCGACTTCCAGGTCTCCGGTGGTTACCGGCTTGCCCTTGCGGTCATAGGCCAGCGTGATTTCATCCATGCGCTTGCGCAGGTCGGCAAGGTCGGTCACGATGGAGAGCATGGCCATCAGCTCCGAGCTTACGGCGATGCCGAAGCCGGACTGCATGGTATAGCCGTCCATGCGCCCGCCGAGGCCGATGACGATGTTGCGCAGGGCCTGGGCGCAGAAATCGATAATCCAGCGGAACTCTACCCGCGTGGGGTCAATGTTGAAGCGGGGCATCTTGGTGAGGCGTGCCAGCTGCTCATCATCATAGTTGCGCTCGTGCTGCATCCGGGAGGTCAGGGCGATCATCGCCAGGTTGTGGGCGTTCATGATGTCATTGATGTCACCGGTGAGGCCCATGGAGAACTCGGTCATGGGGATGAGCAGGGCGTTGCCGCCGCCGGCCGCCGTACCCTTGATGTTCATGGTGGGGCCGCCGGAGGGCTGGCGCAGGGCGCCGCCCACGTTTTTGCCGCGCTTTCCGAGGCCTTCCATCAGACCGCAGGACGTGGTGCTCTTGCCCTCACCCAGAGGGGTGGGGGTAATGGCGGTTACCTCGATGTACTTGCCGTCGGGCCGGTCCTTCAGCCGGTTGATAATCTTGAGAAAGTCCACCTTGGCAATCCTGCCGTAGGCGAGCATCTCCTCTTTTTCCAGTCCCAGCTTTTGCTGCCATTCTTCCGGAGTCGGCATGTTTTCTTCAGCCGCTTCTGAAATCTGCCAGTCCTTCAATTTAGTTGCGTCGTAAGCCACGGAAACCTCCTGATTATTGATTCCTGTAATATCGGTTACGTCTTGCCCGGCGCGCCGCTTTCCGCCGGAACGAGTTTATGATAAATGCTGTCTATTTCCTGGCTGACCGCAGGGCTGGCCCCGATGACGGAGCGCCCGCCCAGGTCAGCCTCGACGATTGCCTGGTCGTAGGGAATAAAGCCGAGCAGTTCAAAGCCGGGGAGACTATTCCGGATAAAGTCTTTTTCCGAATCGGTCTTTATCTTGTTGCCCACCACCGCCAGGCTGGGCAGCCCCAGGTCATGAGAGAGTTTATTAATGGTCTGCGCAGTCTCGATACTGCGTCTTCCCGGCTCGACGACGATAATCAGCTTGTCCACGGACTTCGATGTGCCGCGGGCCAGGTGTTCGATGCCCGCTTCCATGTCCAGGATAATGACCTCGTTTCTGATGACCAGCAGGTGGGCGAGCAATGCCTGGAGGAGGGAACCCTCCGGGCAGTAGCAGCCGGTGCCGCCCCTCTTGATTCTGCCCATCACCATCAACTTGATGCCGTCAACGCTTACGGAATATTTCTCCGGCAGGTCATCTACCCGGGGATTGAGCTTGAAAATGGAACCGCTTTGTCCAGGGCGCATGCCGGTGCGCTCTTCGATAAGGTCAGCCATTTCAGAGATGGGAGTGATTGTTTCGGGGTGAGAATAACCGAGGGTGGACGCGAGGTTAGCATCAGGGTCAGCATCGATAGCGATAACCGAATAGCCGGAACGGGAGAATTTCTGGGATAGTGAGGCTGCGAGTAAGGTTTTACCGACACCACCTTTACCGCTGATCGCTATCTTCATGAAACCCTTGCGTCTGGCACTATTTCAGCTGAGAACCTCCGGTGATAATCCCCGGCTTGCTCCGTAGCCTTTGGCGGCTACCAAATGGATAGTTTATCCTATCCTACGGGGAAAGTCAAGAAAATATCCCGTAAACATAACCGGTTCCTGCTTGTTTCCGGGAGGAAAACATGCTGGTATGATACATCAGGCGGAACTCCTGTGTTGCGGAGCGGAACCGCTTACGCAGGCGCAGGTGTCCTTTACATCGCCCCCACCCCCTATGATTTTCTTCCCGCCCTGTCCCGCCTTCGTTACTGCTCTCTCCATGCCCCGCCCCTGGATTTTCTGCCGACCTGTCCCGCCCTCGCTCCCTGCTTTCCCCGAACCGGATACCAATAAATGAATTATTCGGCTTGTTGTTTTTTCAATCCCGGGTGAATAGTATAATGAAAGAGCGACGATATGAAAATACTCGATGACCTGATTGCTGCGATAAAGGTTGATGCCCCCCTCCGGGAAATCCGCCAGGGCCCCTTCCAGACGGCGGTCTGGACTCGCTACTGCGGCCTGGCGACCACGCTGCTGGACGAGGGGCACAAACATGGCGAAACGGTGGTAAAGGCTGCCGGCAGTCTCATGGCGGAAAATGCCGTAGAGCTTGTCCGCCGGGCGTACTCCAGCAGCCTGCTCGATGCCTCAATCGGCATGGCGGCGATTAACTCCCTTCTGGATGTGGACGATGAGAACTGTGCGGAGATGAACGGGGCTGATTTGCTCGCGGAAAAAGGGGCGGGCAAGAAGGTGGCGATAGTCGGCCACTTTCCCTTCGTTACCGCGCTCCGGGAGAAGGTGGGCGAGCTTTGGGTCATCGAGAAGCGGCCCCGTCAAGGGGATTACGCGGAAGAAGCGGCGGACATTCTTCTGCCTCAGGCGGATGTCGTCGGTATTACCGGGAGCGCCTTTACCAACCACACCATTGAAAACCTGCTGAAGTCTTGCCGCCGCGAAGCATATGTGGTGGTGCTGGGTGGTACCGCGCCGCTTTCCCCCGTGCTTTTTGATTATGGAGTGGACGCCATCGCCGGGACCAGGGTAGATTCCCCGGAAAAGGTGATGGCTTGTGTCAGCCAGGGAGCGTCTTTCCGTCAGATAAAGGGTATCAAGAGAGTGATGATGCGTAAAGACGCGGTATGACTAATCTTCGATGGAGGGAAGCGATATGGCGATAATTGAGGTAAGCGTCGTTCCTATCGGTACCGGGACGCCATCGGTGAGCAGGTACGTGGCGAAGGCCGTCCGGATACTGCAAAGCCAGCCTGATATTAATTACGAGTTGACCGCGATGGGTACTATCATCGAGGGAGACCTGGACAAGCTGATGCTCCTGGTGAGGAAAATGCACGAGTCTGCCTTTGCCGAGGGCGCGTTTCGCGTGGTGACCACGGTCAAGATTGATGACCGGCGGGACCGGGCGGGTACTATTAACAGTAAAATTACTTCCGTGCAACGCAAACTGAAAGGCTAGTATTGTCATAATTGATATACGTATTTCCTCGCCCCTTGCGGGAGAGGATTAAGGTGAAGGGTCACCCTCATCCTAACCTTCTCCCATCGAGGGAGAAGGGACTGGAATGTACAGCTATTTTCGCAACTAAGTACCAGGATGGAGTAAAGGCAGGCAGCATGTTTCATTGCAAATCAGGGCTGATTGTGCTATAGTTAACATTGAAGAGTAACCGCTGGGGGTGCTTGAAAGCTGAGAGGCCGTAAGCCAACCCCGAGAACCTGAACTCGATAATACGAGCGTAGGGAAGCGGCGAAACTGAGACCATGGGTCTAAGTACTAGCCGGAACCCGTGGTTTTTTTATTTTAGAGAGGTTGCGATGACTCAACTGGAATTGGCAAGGCAGAATAAGGTCACACCCCAGATGGAAGCGGTAGCGGCAGCCGAGGGTATTTCCTCCGAGGATATCCGGAGGGGGGTGGCTGGCGGGGCTATCGTCATCACGGCGAACCAGGGACATCACGGGCTGAATGCCTGCGGTATCGGTACCGGGCTGAAGACAAAGGTCAATGCGAACATCGGCACTTCTTCCGACCTGGGTGATGTCAATACCGAACTGGAGAAACTGCGGGTGGCCGTCGATGCCGGTGCGGATACCGTCATGGACCTCAGCACTGGAGGTGATATTTCTGCGATAAGAAAGGAAATTATCGCTAATAGTACCGTACCCATCGGGACGGTGCCCATATACCAGGCGGGTATTGCCGCAATTAAGAAGTACGATGCCATCGTGAAGATGACAGCCGATGATATCTTTGCCGCGATTGAAGACCAGGCCCGCGACGGGGTCGATTTCGTGACTGTTCACTGCGGTGTAACACGCGCGGCGATTGCCCGCCTTAAGGAGCAGGGCCGGGTGGCGGATGTGGTATCACGGGGCGGCGCCTTTCTTATCGCGTGGATTTTACATAATGTAAAAGAGAACCCGCTCTACGAGCACTATGACCGGTTGCTGGAGATTGCCCGGGAATATGACGTCACCCTCAGCCTGGGGGACGGCATGCGCCCCGGCTGCCTCGCGGATGCTACGGACCGGGCCCAGATAGAGGAACTGCTTATCATCGGGGAACTGGTGCAGCGGGCATGGGATGCGGGAGTGCAGGTCATGGTGGAAGGCCCGGGACACGTACCCCTGAACCTGATAGAGACCAACATCCGCCTGGAAAAATCGGTCTGCAAGGGGGCCCCTTTCTATGTCCTCGGTCCGCTGGTGACCGATGTCGCCGCGGGGTACGACCACATTACCGGCGCCATCGGCGGGGCGATTGCCGCCGCGGCCGGGGCCGATTTTCTCTGCTATGTTACCCCCTCCGAGCACCTTTCCCTTCCTGATGCGGATGACGTGCGTCAGGGGGTGATTGCTTCCAGGATAGCCGCTCATGCTGCGGATATTGTAAAGGGAGTTAAAGGCGCCGCGGAATGGGACAAAAAGATGTCCGTAGCCAGGAAAAAACTAGATTGGGAAGAACAGCAAAAGCTGTCCCTCGACCCGCAGCGGGCCCGCCGCGTTCATGGGGAAAGGGCTTCCTCCGGTAAGGCTTGCAGCATGTGCGGGAACTACTGCGCCATGGACCTGGTCGCCGAGTATCTTGGCGCGGATAAACTTGCGGGACTCCCCCCAGATGAAATAAGGGTTAGCCATCTCTCTCCCGGCAGCTGCTCGGGATAATATTTTAACAGTCACCCGCGAATTTCCGCCGGTGCTGACAAAAACAGGGAAAGAGCAGGCGAGAGAATTGCAGACGGCAGGAGATGAACTGGAAAGGATCAGGGCAGGTTTTCTCCGGGAACTGGAGCTGGCGCGCAGGCTCCGCATGGAAGCGGAAAAGTACCAGCGCGATATAATCCAGCGTGCTCAGAGTCAGGCGCAGCTGCTCATTCTGCAGGCCCGCACGGCAGTAAAAAAAGAGCTTGCCGAGGCCGGTCTGAAAAACCACCGGGAGATGAAGAAGCTGCTCAACGATATGCGCGTTCTCCGCGTTACCGCCCAGGAAGAACTTGAAGCGCAGCGCATGTTTACCGATGCGGCCAGGTTAAAAAACATGAATCTCGCTTTCCCGTCAGAGGATTTAGAGGGTTCGGATATCGAAGGGGAAGCAGTCAGGGTGTAGCCGTTGCTGCGGCGAGTATGTTGTGGCTGAGGGAGAGTGCAGCTGCTGGCCGCCACATCACCGGCGATATTTCGCTCCTGTTAGGGAAGAAGACACTTAAGGTCGGCCCTCAACGCCTGCCGGAGAAGCAGCCGGCAATCCATTAGTTATTTCATCGAACATACGCCTCGCATATGTCTCCCCGGAGGCAGTCATGTCCTCATCCGATTACGCCTCATGGTCATTTTCCGTTTTACCCGGATGTTCTTTTTTCCATTAAGCTCCTCCTTTTTAACCGCATTTATTTAGTGTAAAATGGAGGTGAGGAAAGAAGACGGAGGTGGGCCATGAAAATATGGCGCGGAACTATTGCATTGTTACTGCTCTTGATGCTGCAGTTGCTTGTCTCCTGCGGGTACCTGGGTCTGGGTGACTCACAGGCTCAAGAAGAGCGCAGGCTATACGAAGAGCGGATCAGGGTTTTTCGTGAACAGCAGGAAGAACTACAGAGACAGCAGGAAGAATACAACCGGAACGTACAGGAAAGCCTGCAGAAGTGGGCCGAAGAGTACGGCAAGTGGCAGGAGCAGCAGCAGGAACTGGAAATACAGGCATTGGGACAGGGATCCGCGCCCGCGGTTATCCAGAGCGATAATCAGAGCTGAAGGTGACCATCAATGAGAACGTCCGCCGGATACTTGCGGAGCTGCCGGAAGGAGTGAATCTGGTTGCTGCCGCCAAGGACCGGCATCCGGAGGAAGTCCTGGAAGCAGTTCAGGCGGGGATAAGGTTAATCGGTGAAAACTATGTGCAGGAAGCGGAGGAGGCTTGTTCTCTAGCCGGAACCGGTGTGGGGTGGCATTTTATCGGGCATCTGCAGGGAAACAAGGTGAAAAAAGCGGTACAGATATTCGATATGATAGAGACGGTAGATTCCGTTGCTCTGGCGGGGGAAATAGAGAAGCGGTGCGCGCAGATTAAGAAGTTGATGCCCGTGCTCATCGAGGTAAACAGCGGGCGTGAACCGCAGAAAAGCGGCGCGCTTCCCGAGAACGTGGAAGGCCTGTTGCGGGACATTTCCGTTTTCCCCCATCTAAAGGTCATGGGGCTGATGACTATCGGGCCGCTGAGGGGGAATCCCGAGGGCTCCCGCTTTTACTTCCGGGAGACCAGAAATCTCCGGGACCGTATCAGCCTGCTCGACCTGCCCGGTATCGAGATGAAATACCTTTCCATGGGCATGTCTGATACCTACCGCATTGCTATCGAAGAAGGGGCAAATATCGTGCGTATCGGCACCGGAATCTTCGGGGAGAGGAAAATCAGCCGGGTTGTATGAAGCAGGCTTTTTTGGTGACATTCGAGTTTCCTGTCCGGGAATATTACTTTTTACATCCATCAATGTCTTTATCCTTGAAGCGCTCCCATGCGCGCTTCTCCTGGGGTACCGGGCCCGCGAAGGATACCGGAATAGTAAGGGGATAATTACGGGAACATGAGATAGGAGGGACCTAAATGAAGAGTGCCGTCAGGCTAATCATCTCCGTTGCCGTCTGCGAGGGGGTGGGCCTTCTTGGCGCGGTCTTTACCACTCCGGCTATCCCCACCTGGTATGCTTCCCTGGCAAAACCTCCCATCACTCCTCCCAGCTGGCTTTTTGCGCCGGCCTGGACCCTGCTGTATCTGCTGATGGGGATAGCCGCTTTCCTTGTCTGGCAGAAGGGGCTTGGGGAACGGCGGGTGCGGGCGGCCCTCATTATTTTTCTGGTCCAGCTGGTGCTTAACTTTCTCTGGTCCGCAGCCTTTTTCGGGCTGGAATCACCGGCTTACGGGGTGCTGGTCATTATCCCGCTCTGGTTGATGATACTGCTCACCACCGTTCTTTTCTTCCGCGTGAGAGCCGTATCCGGTTGGCTGATGGTTCCCTATCTGCTCTGGACGACATTCGCCTCGGTGCTCAATATGTGGTTCTGGGTATTGAACCCCTAGAGCTTATCGGTGCGGCCGCCGTCGCAGACTATTGTCTGGCCGGTGATAAACGATGATTCCTCGGAGGCGAGGAAGAGGGCCAGGTTAGCGATGTCCCGGGGAGTACCCGTCCTTCCCAGGAGAGCGGACTGTCTGTTTTGGGCGATGAAGGCTTCGTATTCCTCAGGGGAACGGCGGAACCGTGTCAGATCAGTGACGATAACCCCCGGAGCAATCGCATTCACATTCACTCCGCAGGGACTAAGGACTTTGGCCGTCTGTTTGGTCAGGTTGGCCACGCCGGCCTTGGCGGAAGCATAATTCGCCATTTTGACGTTGCCTCCGCTCAGGGCGACCAGCGAGGCGATATTAACGATTTTTCCGTACCGGCGCTCCATCATATGTCCGGCAACGGCCTGGGTGCAAAGGAAGACACCTTTCAGGTCGACATCGATTACGCTGTCCCAGTCTTCTTCCGTCATCTCGAGAAAAGGGGCGTGGTGCGTTATGCCCGCGTTATTAACGAGTATGTCAATCCTCCCCATCTTGCGGACTGCGGAAGCGATAAGCTCAAGAACCTCTTTCTTCCGGGATACATCCGCTTTAACCGCAAGCACCGGCCGTCCCAGTTTTTCAATCGCCTCACCGGTTGCGGTCATATTCCTGATGTCGTCCAGGACTATGCCGGCCCCCTCTTCGGCAAAACGCAGGGCTATCGCTTGACCGATACCCCGCGCCGAGCCGGTAACCAGGGCAACTTTATCATCGAGTCTCCCCATGCTGACCTCCCGATACATTTATTTTTTAAACCAAATTACACCTCTTTAACCCTGTTGTCAATCGGCCGGTTGAGGTCGTTTGACATGATATATGCTGAGTATTAACATAGCGAAGTAGCATGCTGATGCGCGTGGAAAAAACAGGAGGAAGCCGTGGATAAGGTCCTTTCCGAGATGGAGAAACTTGCGCGGAAACTCGGTATGGAGACGTTTCTGGAGTTTGACGTCCGGATGCTGAAACCGGAAGCGAGAGTCCGCGGGTTCTGTACGGAAAATAAGTGCGGTAACTATCAGGTAAACTATACCTGCCCGCCCCACGTGGGCTCACTGGATGAAATCGGCGAAAAACTCCGCGGATACTCCCGGGGAATCCTGCTGCAGTATGCCAGAGATGTCGATGTCCGGGCCGACCGTAAAGCGGTGACCAGGGCTAAAGTGGCTTTCCACCGTAAAATTCTTCAGCTGGAGGACTTCCTGAGAGAGCAGGAAATCAGCGGGGCATGGGGCCTCAGCGGGGGAAGCTGCGGGCTGTGCCGGGTATGTGCCGCCGCCAAAGATGAACCCTGCCGCTTTCCTGACCGGGCCAGGGTATCCCTGGAAGCTCTGGGAATCGATGTTCTGGACCTGCTGGACAGCCTCGGGATGGATAACAGGTTTTATACCCGGCGCATAACCTGGACCGGCGGAATCCTGCTCTAGCTTCACCCGAACTATGGGAATTATCAAGAACCGGAGCCAAATCGCTACTTCTCCGCTGAGAGAAATTGCCCTCGACATCATCGAGGCTGGAATCGAGCGGGTGCTTCCCTCTAGGATTTTGCGGGAGGCGGTCACCCGGGAGCCGGACCGCATACGTGTAGGTGAGGCTGAATATCCCCTCCCGGGCGGCCGCGTCTTCGTTATCGGCGGGGGAAAGGCAGCCGGTTTGATGGCGGACGCGCTGGAGCGGATACTGGGAGTTGAACAAATCACCGCCGGGGTGGTGAATGACAAAGGTTCCGGCTACAAGACGAAAAAAATCAGGGTAATCACAGCAGGCCACCCGATGCCTGACCGCCGGGGGTGGGACGGCGTCCGCGAGATGCTGGACCTGAAAACTCATTTTAATATTGGAGCCGGGGATATCGTCTTTTGTCTTCTTTCCGGAGGGGGGTCCGCCCTGATGCCTTGCCCTGTCCCCGGTGTTACTCTGAAAGAGAAGCAAAAAATTACGGGACTTTTACTGCGCTCCGGTGCGGATATCGGGGAGGTGAATATCGTCCGGAAGCACCTCTCCCGGACAAAGGGCGGACAGCTTGGCAGTTACTTCGCGCCGGCGGAGGTGGTATCTTTGATACTCTCCGATGTTATCGGTGACGACCTCTCCAGCATAGCTTCCGGCCCGACCTATCCCGACACCTCGACTTTTGGAGACGCTTACGGGCTGCTGGAGCGTTACGGCCTCCTCTCAACGGCGCCGCGCCGCGTGGTTGCTTATCTGGAGAAGGGCTGCCGCGGCGAGGTCCCCGAGACTCCCGTGAAACTGGAAAACTGCCATAATCACATCATCGGCAATAACCGGCTTGCGTTGGAGGCCATGAGCGCAAGGGCTCGGGAATACGGACTGCGGGTGAAAATAGCAACCGCGGAGCAAAAAGGAGAGACCGGAACAGTCGCTCTCACCCGTGCCGGAGAGATACTTCATGGCATTTACAGCGGTTATGACGCGGTCATGCTGGGCGGGGAGACCACGCCACGCCTGCCGGAGAAAGCGGGCCGGGGGGGGCGGAACCAGCACTATGCCGTGGTAACCATGCGCGCCCTGCGCGAGCGTTCGGGAAGATGGGTGATGGCGAGCGTGGGTACGGACGGCTCCGATTTCCTGCCTGACATCGCGGGGGCGATAGTCGATGAAGGTTCCTCAAGCAGGGCTGAAGCTCTCGTGCCCGATGTCCCCTCATATATTGAACGTTATGACAGCTATCCTTTGCTGAAACAGATGGGAGACTCCCTGGTGATTACGGGAAACACGGGCACGAATGTCGGCGACGTTATTGTCTACCTGCTGGAATAGCCGGGGCTATTCAATATCCGAGCTGAACAGCGTAAGGAAAACGACGAGGGCCAGGCCCAGAAGGGTAAAGGTCCCGGAGCTGAGATTGCCGAGCATCCAGTCCATATTCCCGGCGATATAGTTGGTATTGGTCAGGAAAAGCCCGGTGCCGCCTGAAATCAGCAGGATAAGAGCAACAATCAATAAAAAAAGGAACATGCCCCACCATTTAATTTTGCCTCAAGTATAGCAAGGGTCTGCTAAATTTGCAACAGTCGACAACCGGTTTCTATAATACATAAGTACCGTTACCCTTTGCGCCGCAACCCGCGGGTACAAGGGGAGACCGGGGCGGTATTTATTAAAATAATATTTTCTTCAGGTCAATATTTACGGTATATTGATAATATCAAAGGTAACATGTCACCATACTGAACTTCGAGAATGTAAGGCTATGCTTGGATTTCACAGCAAGGTCGAACAGAAAATGGACAGACCGGAGCTAACCGAGGCTGACGTATCCCGGGAGGAATTGAACACTCGTCTGGACCTTCTTTATGACGTAGCCTTGAAGGCGAGCTCATTTTCCGAAGTCTCCCGGCTCGTGGAGCAAATTCTGGTGATAACCCAACACATCGTCAAATGCTCCGCGTCATCCCTGCTTCTGGTCGATGAATCCAGGGCGGAGATGTATTTCCAGGCTGTGGAAGGTCCGGCGCACAGCCATCTTCAGCAGGCCAGGCTGGACGTGAAATCGGGGATAGCGGGCTGGGTAGCCCGTAACCAGAAGCCCCTGCTCGTCAATGACGTTTATGAAGACGGCCGCTTTAACCGGGAAATTGACAAGACCACGAACTTCGTTACCAGGTCCGTTATCGCCGTACCGGTAGTGAGAGGCAGGAAGACCATCGGCGTCCTCGAGGTCCTCAATAAGGTCGACGGCGGTAAGTTCGATGACCGGGACCTGGCAGTACTGACCGGGTTCACCTCTACCGAGGCCCTCATCCTGCTGGTATCGATGTCTCACACGGCAATTAATAATCTTGCCGTGCAACAGACCTGGATGAAGGGCTATAAACAGACGATAGAAGCCCTGGCCCAGGCTGCGGACGCGAAAGAGCCGTATGCCTGGGGGCATTCGGAGAGGGTGAGAGGGTATACCATGCTCGCTGCGAAAACTCTGTCCTTCTCACCTGAAGAGCTACAGGCGATAGAGTTCGGCGCTCTGCTGCATGACATCGGTAAAATCGGCATTAACGAATCGATATTATCCAAATCGGGTCCCCTGAACGGCAAGGAAATGGAAATCATGCATAAACACCCCGAGGTGGGCGCAGGTATCGTCGGCGAGATTGCTTTCCTGGAAAAATCGAAGGCCATCGTGCTGCACCATCACGAGCGGTATGACGGCAAGGGGTATCCCAAACGTCTCAAGGGTGAGCATATTCCCCTCGGCGCACGTCTCGTGGCCGTCGCCGATGCTTTCGACACCATGATTACGTCGCGTTCGTACCGCGAAGCCTACAAAGTCGAAGACGCTATCGACGAGCTGATTGCCTGCAAGGGTTCCCAGTTTTGCCCCCTGGCGGTGGAAACCTTTGTTTCCGCCCTGAACGAAGGCGAAAACCCGTCTGTGGAAAAAATCGGGGCAGAGATGCCTCCGCCTGAAGCCGGAGACAACGTCCCTGAGACCGCAGCCGCAGAGGTCAATGAGACAGACCTGGAGATGTTAGACGGAGCTATCCAGATTGTGTTGCCCAGCGTGGACAGTGCGGAGCAGATAAAGCAGTTTAAACGGTACCTGAAAAAGGTTGAAGCGCTCAAAATAACCATGTCCGGTTGGTCGGAGGACGAGGGGCACACCATCTCCGTGGTGCTGGGCATTCCGGTCCCACTCATCAAAATCCTCAAGGAAATCCCCCTGGTGGGGGAGGTAAAGATGGGACGCGAAAATATCGAGGTAAGATTACATAACGAAGCCAGGGACACGGCAGTCCGGGAATAAAAAAAGACGGGGTTAAAGGATGTCCCAGTGGCAGAGAGTTATGATGTCGCGATTAAAGTAGTATCCACGAAAGGCGCCTGTGTTCAGGGCCATAAGGTGGGTGATGAGTGGGTGATTTCCAGAAAGACCCCGAGGGATATGCCTGGTGGCTTTTAACGCCCTGTTTCCCTTTGCGCGGGTACTCATGTTCGGAGGAACACATCCTTATGAGAAGGACCCGGAAGTGGCCATGGTTGCCTGTCCAGAGGGTGACAACCCCGTGGTCTTCGAGCTAAAACGCCTGTCAGAATAGCCGCACCCGGAGTACACCGGATAACGACTAAGAATCGGAAAAGGTCGCGGCGGGACCGTCCCGTCGCTTAGCCCATCAGGTTGGGCAGGAAAAGCGCAATCTGAGGGAAAGCGATGAACAGAAAAAGGGCGGCGAAGGCAGCTATCAGGAACGGCAGGGAGCCGTAAATAATTTCCATCATGTCCACCTGAGGGAGAACACCTTTCATAACGAACAGGTTAAGTCCGAACGGGGGCGTCAGCAACGCTATCTCCGCCAGCTGTACCATGATTACCCCGAACCAGATGGGGTTGTAGCCAAGAGCAAACAAGCCGGGTAAGATTATGGGCAGGGTGATGAACATCGCGGCAACCATATCCAGGAAGCAGCCTACGACGACAAAGAACAGGACCACACCCATGAGAACGACGAAGCGGGGCACTTCCAGCCCCACTAGTAGCTCAGAGACGTTGGTGGGAAGCCTGGTAATCGCCAGGAAATAACCGTACATGAATGAAGTGGCTATGATAAGAAAAATCATGCCGGTGGTCCGGGTTGCTTCCATGAGCCCGCTCTTGAGTTGACTGCCGCGCATGCGGCGTGAGGCCAGTCCCAGAACGAGTGCTCCGAAGGATCCCAGTGCTCCGGCCTCGGTCGGTGTAAAGGCGCCGGAATAGATGCCCACCATTACAATTGCGGCGATGCCCATGATTCCCCAGACACCCTTGAGGGAGACGAAACGTTCCTTCCAGGTAAATCCTTTTACGGGTGGACCCAGGTTGGGATTGATCCTGCCTCTAATATAGATAAATATCATGAAAATCACGGCCGCGGAGAGCCCCGGAAGAATGCCAGCAATCAGAAGTTTCGCGATGGAGACTTCGGCGATAACCCCGTAGATGACCATCAGCATGCTGGGCGGTATCATCGGGGCCAGGGTCCCCCCGGCGGTCATCACCCCGAACCCCAGGCGCCTGTCATATCCCATCCGTTCGAACTCGGGAATGGCAATTTTGGCCATCGAAGCGCAGGCGGCAATCGAATTGCCGCAGGCAGCCGCGAATCCGGCATACGCTACCATGGTGGCATGGGCTACACCGAGGGTAAATCCACCGAGCCATTTCTGGGCTGCATCAAAAAGGTCTTTTGCAAAGCCGGCATGGAAAGCCAGGCTGCCCATGACGATGAAGAGTGGTAAGACGCTGAAGGTGTATGCGGAGGTATGGGTGTACAGTGCGAAGCCGGATACGGCCATGGCCGGATCAAACCCGGCAATCATCCAGTATCCGATGATGCCAATGAAACCGAGCACAAAGGGCACGGGAATACCCAGGGCCAGCAGAAAAAGCATTACCGGGATACTTATCCAGCCTAATAGGGTCCTATCCATTTGCTTCTTCCCCGCCTGCATCTGAGCGTAATTTGCCCGCGATATTGAAGATATCGAATATGAGTCTGATAATCAGCATTCCGCATCCGAGGGGAACCAGGCTTTTAGACGGCCAGTACGGGACCTGAAATAGTCCCAGGGCATAGTCCTGGGTAACCCAGGCTTCCCAGGCGTTAACCCCACCCCTCCATCCAAAAATGGCGAAGGTGAAAATGCCGACGACATATGCCAGGATAGTGAGCCAGAGCCTTACCTTTTTGGGAAAGCGTTCGAAGACCAGTTCTACCGTGATGTGTTCTTTTACTCCCTGTATGTAGGCGATGCCGAGAAATACGGTGCCTACCAGGAGTGACTGTATTATTTCCAGGGTACCCGGGAGAGGGCTATTTAAGACATAACGGCCAAACACATCAACTGTGGTCAGGAGCATCATGGCCATTACCAGGAGCCCGGCACAGAAGATGGAAACCGTTTCCACCTTGTGCCAGATTCTTTCTGCGTTGGCCAATAAACTGTCGCCTTCCATATTACGTCTCAGGCCTTTCGCTCTTATCGCAATAACGTAACCGTGGTATTCCGGGGCGGCCGTTCCTATTATATGTTACGGCGCCCCGGAATTACTACCTCGTTGAAGTTTAACCTCCGGCTGCTTCGTAAGCCTGCAGGAAGTAATCAATCGCGGCCTGCCGGTCTACTCCGGCTGGAGCATCGCTCACCCACTTATTCCAGACGACGTCGCGCGACGTCTCGGTAAGCTGCTGCTGTACTGAAGGGTCAAGCTCGACGACTTCAGCGCCTGCCGCAATCATTTTAGCCAGCTCAGTCTCGTTGGCGGCAACATAGTCTTCGGCCACAAACTCGTTCATCTCGTCTTCCAGGTCCGTCATTATCTGCTGGATGTCCGGAGGAAGACTGTTCCACACGTCAATGTTGATGCCGATGACGCCGGTTACGCTGCCGAAGTCGATCGGGCGGTGGTAGTATTTGATGACCGTTTCCATGCCGTAGGCGGTCATAAAGTTCGGGGCGCCGACGACACCGTCAATCGTTCCTCTCTCCAGCATGGTGTAGATTTCCCCGGCGGTGCCGGGAACCGGAACGGCGCCCAAGGCTTGCAATACCTGGGCCTGGACGCCAACGGCGCGAATTTTAAGGCCCTGAAGGTCAGCGATGGTGGTCACCTTCTTGCCTGCAACCGTGCACAGGTTAACATCGGTTGTGCCGAAAGCGAAGAGGGGATGTACCTTATATTTGGCGTATTCCTGGACCAGGGGTTCGTAATTTTTCGCCATGTCCATCCATGCATTTACGGTGGGCAGCAGTTTCACGCCCAGGGCAGGTAAAGTGCCCATGTTGGCAATAGGCAGCAGTCCGGGGGACTGTCCGCCGTGAATCCTTGCCATGTCAACAACGCCGTCGCGGACAGCCTGAGGCAGGTCGGTACTCGGAACCAGGGAGTTCAGCCAGTAAGCCTCAAATTTGACTCTGCCGTTGGTCCGTGCTTCTACTTCACTCATAAACTTCACCGGCGGTTGTCCGTAGACCGCGGTGTTGCTGGTGAAATCAGCATAGGTAATGATAATCGGTTTTACAGTGGGAGTGGGCGTGGGCGTGGGTGTAGGCGTCGGAGTAGGAGTAGGAGTAGACGTGGATGTCGGTGTCGGTGTAGGTGTAGGTGTAGATGTCGGTGTAGGCGTCGGGGTTGGCGTTGGTGTAGGAGTAGGAGTTGGAGTTGTGCATGCCAGGACTCCGATGCCCAGACTTAGGATGAGCAATACGGTTAATAAAGTTTTTGATGATTTCATTTAATACCTCCACAAATAACTGGTGAGAAGACACGGTTGCCCGGTCATTTCATAAACTCACCCCCTTTTCATTTGAAATTAAGTATGCCGGTATGAGAATCCGTAATTCTTCCGTCCTGTTTATCATTCCCCATGTTTCATTGTATCATCAACATAGAAACAAAACAAGCGAAAAGCAAGCGGAAAATTCAGGTTGAATTTTCTACGCGTAGAACTGGTGAAAAAGAGAGGGGGGCGTTTAGCCCCCCCCCTCGTATCTCAAAACCGGTAGCCTTATCGCGGACGCCGGTCCTTGATGGCTAATCGCTGCCGTTTTTGCGCTCACCGCGATGCCCGGGGAGAAAGGTCCGGTTTGGCCGTTCCCGGTGCTCATTTCTTTCCCTGTTTTTCAGGGACGTCTCTTCACCGTCATCGGGAGATTCTATCTCTATTTTCGACGCTATCAGGACACCGTCGACAGTGATTGTCCGTACTTCCGCCTGAGTTCCCGCGGCCAGCGTGCCCTCAATCTCCGTATCCCCGTTGACTTCGAGCGTCCGGCCTCCAATTACTATGGATACCGGCGTTACGTTATCGCTGGCTAACTGGACACTGTCTATCAGTCCCTCTATTTCCTTGCCCTCTTCATCACGGGTCCTGGTCATTTCTCTTTGTGCCTGGTCGTTCTTCACCTTGATGGCAGTGGCGATGAGAGTGCCGTCTTCAGCGGCTATCGCCCTGATAAGCAGCCGGGCCCCGGTGGTGATTTCTCCCTTGATGGTGGTATTTTCCGTGATGATTAACGTCATTCCGCCGACCGTCAGCTGGCTGGCGGTCACATTATCGGCAATCCCTTCCAGTTCTTCAGCCTGGGCATGCTGTATTACCCCGAAAACGCCCGTGGCTATCAGGGCCAAAAGGGCCACGGCGGCGGCGATTCTGAATGTTCTCTGTTTCATCTTGTTCTCCTCTGGTGGTAAAAAGGTGCAGTCTTGCTGCACTCTGAATAAAAAACGGGGAACGGGGCTATTTGTTACAGGGGGGCAATATTAAATAAAAAAGAGACCGGCCAGTCTACCGGATTAACCTTATTTTCAAAGCCGGGCGCGAAGTTTTATCTTTCCCGCTCGCGGTCAGTCTCACGCTCATCCCTGTGGCCTGACGCTTCGCCTTCACGGGAATCCCGCTGTTTATCGTCATATCCGGCGGACCGGTCATTATCTTTATCCTCATCTTGATGCCGGTCCCCGCGTGACTCGCTGCGCTCGATGTTGAAGACTCCGTCCTTGACTTTCCCCCTTACTTCCACCTCATCACCCGCGGCGGGAGTCGTAACATTTTCAGATTGGCCCACCGGAATTCCGCTGACGGACCATTTGCCGTCGTCATCCTTACCGGTAAAAACGCCTCTGATGCCGCCTTCTTCAATCTCATCTTCCCTATTTTCGATTTTACCGATATACGTCTCGTTACTCCGTATCAAACCGTATATTTTTACCCTTGTACCGATAGCGGGTGCGCTGTCCGGTGATTTGACGTTACCCAGTTCGATTCCGCCGATGTTCCACGTCTGCTCTTCGGCGCGCACCACGTTACCTTCGATTTCGAAGTATGTCTCTTCGAGGTCCTCATCCCGTATCGAGACCCCCGTATCGAGGAGGGACGGATTGCTGCTGGCTACCCTGGCGATGATGGTGCCCCGCCGCGCCGCCTTAATTGCTTCATTTATGGATGTTTGAGAGTCCTGGTCGGCCTTATCGGATAGCTGTTCCAGTTTAGCCTGCTGGTTGAGCGTGGACTCGGATAGATGGTCCAGCAGGACCCTGGAGGCGTCAGATGATGTTCCCAGTACCTCATTAAGCGCCCCGTCTATCTGGTTGATGGCTGCTTCCAATGCGGAGTCGGTAATATCACGCCCCATGGCTAACTCATCGATTACTTCCTGTACGCGGCGCTCGGCAAGTTTCATGTGCAGGCCGGCTTTAGACTCGCGGCTGAAGGTCAGGGCAAGCTGGAGGTTTTCAACCCCGGTCTTGACCGGATAAAGCGTATCGCTCGGCAGGCTGGTCTGCGAAGCATACGCCACGCTGCCGCTGCCGATGGCGAGAAACAGAAGGATAGACGTCATGGTATAAGCGAGCTTCCATCCCAGGCGCAGCCTGAATCTATTCCCCGGTATTGTGCTTCCGGCTCTCGTGGCGGCGATTTCCGCCCGCAAGCGGCTTCTGGCCCGCCGTTTGAATTCCACGGTGGGCGCCACTGCTTCGCTGCCGATTCCCCGCATGATGCGGTCAAACTCTTTCAATTCGATGGCAAGCTCGGGGTGGGCTGCCAGACAGTCCTGGAGGCTGCGCCTGCCGGATTGAATATCATCTATGCAGTTAAGTAGAATCTCTTCTTTATGCATCATATTATTCCATAAGGAAACCGCGCAGGTCATTGAGAGCGCGGTACTGGATGACCCTCACCGCTCCCTCGCTCTTCTTGAGCGTACTCGCGATTTCCGCGTAGCTGCAGCCGTCAATAAATCGCATGAGGATGACCTTCTGTTTCTCTCCCTTCAATTTCTTGATACAGGCCCGAAGATGGTAACGGTCCAGGTTTGATTCCGCGGCAAGCTCAGGTCCGGTACCAGTATCGGCGAGGTATGTAATATTATCCAGGGACAGGTGCTTCTTGCGGGACCGGTAATAATCGATGATGAGATTGCGGGTAATCTTGATAAGCCAGGAAAAAAATGGCGCCCCTTTAATCTTATACCTATCGATAGCTTTCCAGGCCTTGATAAAGACTTCCTCGGTGATATCTTCCGTATCAGCCTGGTTACCCACCCGGTAATAGATGTGACGGTATACCTGGTCAACATAACGATCGTAAAGCTCGGTAAACGCCGCGCCGTCACGCTTGACCGCGCGTGCAACGAGTTCGTCTTCGTTTTCTTGTTGTGCCATGTCCAAAGATAGTCTCGCCCGATGAAACAAAGATGCTTCATTTTAAGTATCCCATACGAGCTATCCGACATCAAATTTACCATTGCCGGCACATCACCCGGGACCAGTCCCTGATTGATACCTCCCGTATGCCTTCTGCGGCACCATTTTCAATATTACATAACGGGCATGCGGGTATTTTTGTTACGGAGGGTAGCCCCCGGCGGCGGATTGTATACGCCGCTCCCTCCATGCTACAATCCCAAATGTGACGATACTTATTCGCGGGCGGAACAAAATTCTCCCGTTTCTTATTATGACGGTCCTGCTGTCATCTTTTAGCCTGTCCTGCGTACCTAGAGGGTATACCGGCGCGGTGGAGCCGATAGCCGTAGCCTGGTCTCCGTTTGAACATGGCACGCTTCTCTGGATTGCTGAAGACCGGGACTTCTTCAGAAACAACGGCCTAGATGTTACCTTGCGCAAGTATGATACGGGGTTTGGTTCTCTGGAAGGGATGTTGAAAGGCGATGCAGATATAACCGTGGGAGTTACCGAGTTTCCAATGGTCGGCCGCGCGTTCCAAAAAACAAACGGCCGCATAATCGGCGCAATCTCTAAGGTTGAGCAGCAATATCTCGTCGGACGGAGAGACAGGGGAATTGAGAAGGTCTCAGACCTCAAGGGAAAAAGAGTCGGGACCACATTCAGAACGGTTGCGGAGTTCTATCTCGGGAGGTTCCTGGAACTGAACGGGATGAACATGGAGGATATAACCGTGGTTGATCTCAGGACTCCAGCAGAATGGGAGAATGCTGTGGCGGATGGAGCCGTTGATGCCATCGTGACGGCTCAACCATATGCAGATTTGGCCAGAAAACGGCTGGGTGACAACGCTATTGTCTGGCCCGCTCAGGGCGGCCAGCATATATTCGGTCTGATTGTAATCCCGGAAGGGCGGATTAAGGAAACTCCCGAACTGGTAGACAGGTTCCTTAAGGCTATCGTACAGGCAGAGGAGTACGCAGTCCGGAACCCCGCACAATCCAGGGCCATTATGCAGAAGTGGTTAAACGTGGATGCGGCATTTGCAGAGTCAGCATGGGCCCGCGACCAGTTCTACCTTTCTCTTGACCAGTCCCTCATCGTGGCGATGGAAGACCAGGGCCGCTGGATGATAAAGAACAATCTTACCGGCGAACAACAGTTGCCTGATTTTAACGCCTATGTCTACGAAGATGCCCTGGAGAAAATCAAGCCGGAAGCGGTGAACATCATCCGTTAAAGCAACCGCTCCTCATTTTTTCTATTTCACGCGTTCCCGCGAGAGGTTCAAATACAGTTCCGCGTATTCCTGCATCATCCGGCGTGAGGAGACTTTCGGGACTATCGAACGGATAGATTCTTTAATCATCTCAATCCAGCCGTGAGGCACCCCCGCCCTGTCCCGCTCATAGTAGAGCGGTATTATCTTCTCCTTCAGGATTTGAAACACGGAGCGGGCGTCCATTTCGCTCTCACGCCAGGGGTCCTCCGGTTTATCATAATCTCCGATGGCCCAGCCGTTCTTTCCGTTAAAGGTCTCATACCACCAGCCGTCGGGAACACTGAAATGCAGCGCCCCGTTCAGGACCGCTTTCATCCCGCTGGTACCGCACGCCTCCTCGAGACGCCGGGGCGTATTCATCCAGACGTCCACTCCGGCAACCAAATCATGCGCCACGTGAGTGTCATAGTCCTCTACAAAGGCTATCCTTCCCTCGAAACTACGGTCCAGAGTAATGGCATATACCTCGTTCATCAGACTCTTGGAAGCGATATCCGCCGGGTGTGATTTACCGGCAAAGACCAGCTGCACCGGCCGGGTGCTGTCGGTTAGTATTTCCCGCAGCAGGTTGATGTCACTCAGCGCGAGTGTCGGCCGCTTGTATTCCGCGAACCTCCGTGCAAAACCAATGGTCAGGGCGTAGGCATCAAACATGGCCCCCATGGCCAGCACCTGGGCATGGCTGCATTCACGTTCAAGGGAGCACTTCCTGTTTCGCTCCAGCATCACCCGCACCAGGGTCCTTTTTAGTGTCTGGCGCAAGCGCCAGAGCTCCTCATCTGATACTTCGGAGATGCGCTGCCAGAAAGCGGGTTCCCCCTGCTTTTCCAGCCACCCGGAGTCCAGATTTTCATAAAGGTCCCTTACCTGCGGAGCCACCCATGTCGGGAAGTGTACCCCGTTGGTCACCCCGACAATAGGCACATCTTCTTCCTCCAATCCCGGCCAAATCGATTGCCACATCTTCCGGCTGGTTTTCTTGTGTATCTCGCTGACGGCGTTGCGAAGTCCTGACAGCCTTAGCCCGAGGACCGTCATGTTGAATTCCGCCTCTTCCGAATCCGGGGGTCTGGCCAGGTCCAGATACTTTTCCGGGCTTACTTCCCCCTCTCCCCCGTATTTTTTAAGATATTTTTCCACCAGGGTCACCGGGAAGGCATCATGCCCCGCGGTCACGGGAGTATGCGTGGTGAAAATGGTATTTGACTGCACTTTTTCCACGGCTTCCGAAAAGGAAATTCCGCGTTCCGCTTCCTGTCTCAGACGCTCCATCATCATCAGGGAAGTATGTCCTTCATTGGCATGCCAGACCGCAGGTTGATAGTCCAGCTCCTGCAGGACCCGCACTCCGCCCACGCCCAGTACGAACTCCTGCTGGAACCTCTGTTCCCTGTCAGCGGTATAAAGACGGGCGGACAGCAGCCTGTCCTGGGGACTGTTATCCTCGATGTTCGTATCGAGGAGATACAGGTTCACCCTCCCGATGCGCACCAGCCAGGTCTTGATAAGTAATTTTCGTTCTGCGAGATCTATCTCGACGAGAGGGCCGCACGCTTCCGGCCACACGCAAGGGCTGATAGGAGCGATACTGAAATCAAGAAGCTGATAGATTTCTTCCTGCCAGCCGTCAGCGGAAATGCGCTGGTGGAAATATCCCTGGGGATACATGAATCCGACACCGATAAGGGGCAGCCTGAAATCGCTCGACTCTTTGCAGATGTCACCTGCCAGTACCCCCAGCCCCCCGGCATAAATGGGGAGGGAATAATGGATAGCGAACTCCATGGAAAAAAAGGCAATCATGCCCGGCGGGTAATCAACCCCTCCGTCATGCAGATAGGACGGCGCGGACATCTCGTCATCAAAAGCGGTCATTACCCTGTCATAGGAATGCAGGAATTCCTCGTCAAGGGCTGCCGCCTCCAGCCTCGGATAGTCCATCTCGCGGAGCTGCTTCACCGGATTATGTCCGCTGGCCAACCATGAGGAGTAGTCCAGGCTCCGAAACAGATTTCGGGCGTCCGGGTGCCAGCTCCACCACAGGTTATAGGCAAGCTCTCCCAGCCTGTGGATGCGCTCGGGCAGCTGTATATCCGGAATTTCGCCGTGGCCGTCGTTTTTATGCACAGGTCCTCCCGCCTTTCGTCTCCCGGGTCCGGGAATAATCGCCGGAGCATTAAGCTTCTGCGTATGATAGCTTCATGCCTGGTACATGTAATACATAATCGCAGACTGATTTCACCGGGCATCCGGTGCACAGGGGATTGTCAGTTCTGCAGATTAGTTCCGCGATATCAAGCAAAGCGCCATTATATTTTAATGAGTCCTCATAGCAAAGCAGGCCATCAGCCAGGGCCCGGATGAGCCCTTCAGCCGGGTGAGCGGGAAGGCTGTAGGCAAACAAACGGGTTAACATCCTGGAGACGTGCTCATTGATGACGGCAACAGGCAAACCGTACCCGAAACAAAAAACGGCTTTTATCTGCTGTTTTTCCAGTCCGGTAATACGGGCAATGGTATCGGAGTCACGCGGCAAGCCTCCGGCGCCCTTTGCCGCAACCTCATCTATCAGCTTTTGAAGCGGTTCCCGGTACTGTACCGGACCCAGAGCGGCTATCGTTTCGGTGATTTGCTCCGCGGATGCCTTTTTGACGTCATCCAGGGCGGGAAAGCGCTTGATAAATCCCTGATAAGCCTTTTCCGGGTCTTTCTCAAGCTTCTCCAGAAGCGTTTCTCCGATAAGAGCGTGGTAGGCATCGCTTCCCGGCTGCCGCCATACGTAGCGCGAAGGATGGTCTTGAGACCATGCAAGTATGCTCTGGTGGACCGGCTGTTTTTTCTCCTCCAGTCCGTGTATTAATTTTTGAATCATATCCGTTCCGTATCCCATCTTTACCACCCCTGAACCAAGTCTAATGTGCCGCTTATAAAATAGTTATATATTCTGATATGAAATAGTTACAGATTTATGACATTTAAGATAAATGCGGAGAATCGGCGGTAACGGCAGACGCGGATTACAGGGAATTAAATCGATACTATTTCGAGGAGCTTTCTTGAAGCCGTCCGGGTGGAACGATTGCGCTGCTATCTTCCGATCATCGGGTACTGGTTCTGGTTCAGAAGATTGTCCTGCTGGAAGGCGTACCGGTAAAGTGAGGTGAGGCTGGAAAGCCCGAGCTTCCGCATCATGTTCGCCCGGTGGGCTTCCACAGTCCTCCGGCTGATATTCAACTGCTCGGCAATCTCTGCGCAGGTATTCCCCATGAGAGAACACTGCAGTACTTCCCGCTCCCGGTTAGTAAGCCTGCTGAACAGGTCAGGCGTGTATTCCCCGGCCATCTGCTGAATATTCGGCTTTTCCTGGAGCTGCGAGCAAAGGTACTTTTTCCCGGCGGCCACCTCATGTATCGCGTGGATGACCTCATCCGTGGGAGACTCCTTGAGGATGTATCCTCTGACACCGGCGCGCAGGGCTTCCATGACGTAGTGGTCACTGGACAGGACCGAAAAAACGATAATTGCGGTGCTGCCAGCCTGTCCGAGCCGCTTGGCAACCTCGATGCCGTTCAGACCTTCTATCATGAGGTCCAGCATTGCAACTTTCGGTTTGATTTGTTCTATCATCTGCAGGGCTTCAAAACCATTGCCCGTTTCGCCTACCACCTTGAAATCCGGCTGTCCTTCCAGGAGGTATTTGAGACCCCGCCTGATTATGGGATGGTCATCCACGAGCATGATACTTATCATTTAAATCTCCTGACTGTTCCAACCGGGTTCAAACCTTGCCGCCAGTCACCTCCGTCTGGTGTGGAATACGTACTTCTTCTTGAGTATATAAGACGCAAAGCGTAAGTGGTATTAGGACTAATACTGAATTGCTTATGCACTTTAGCGAAATATTGATGGACCGCTTCCTCAGATATTAAGCTCGGGCACCACAATCCCCTTCTGGACGGTGAAGCTGATTAGTTCATGCTGGTTTCTCAGCCCGAGCTTGCGCATCATCCTGGCGCGCTGAGTTTCCACGGTCCTGCGGCTGACATACAGTTGCTTTGCCATTTCCGCGGCCGTTTTCCCCTGTGCGGAGAGGTAAAGCACTTCCCGTTCACGCGCGGTCAAGTTCTGAAGGTTGTCAGTGTCTTCAATAATATTCGCCTTCATGAAGAGGTCCAGCGCTCTTTCCATCACCTTCGGACAAAGATAGCGGCGGCCGGCGGCTACTTCGCGGAGGGCGTCCAGCACCTCATCCGTGGATGATTCCTTGAGTATGTAACCTTTCACTCCGGAACGGAGCGCCTCCAGCGCATAATGTTCGCTGTAAAGCACCGAAAAGATGACCACTGACGTACCGTTCTCGTGGTTGACCTGCCGGGCGACCTCGATGCCGCTAATCCCTTCTATCATCAGGTCCAGCGTGGCGATTTTCGGCTGGAGGTCCTTTATCATCTGCACCGCTTCAAATCCGTTGCCGGTTTCCCCCACGACCTGGAAGTCCCGCTGGGTTTCCAGCAGCGCCCTGAGGCCGCGTCTTATTGCCGGATGGTCATCCACAAGCACTACAGTTATCATCCCTACTCCTTGACCTTGATTTATTTTGCCAGCGGGAACCTGGCGGTAACCCGGGTGCCCGCGCCGGGCACGCTTTCAATCGTTAATTTGCCCTGCGCCAGACAGGCGGTACCGTATGCGTTAGTCAGTCCGAAACAGCTGAAGGCAATATCATCCGGGTCGAAGCCGGCGCCGGCGCTTTCAATTACAACGCTGATGTGACTCCTCGTGTTCCAGACTCTTACCGCCGTCTCGCTCGCTCCGGCATGGAGCCCGGCGTTGGTAAGCGCTTCCTGAACGATGGACAGTATGGCCTGCGTCACTCCGGCGGGAACGCTTACATCCGCTGTCAGTTTGGAATCGTCAAGCCTGGCTTGCATCCGGGTGTATTGGTTATGCCGGGCAAGGAGCGACTTTAAAGCCAGCTGGAAATCAATGTGAAGCGAATTCGGCTGGAGCTTGACAAGGAGGCTTCTAACCTGGACCAGCATATCGTCCACGAGAACGGCGGCCTCTTCCGTCAGGCTGGCATTTTCTTCGGTCCGGGGCCCTTTTAGCTGGCTGACGATGAATTTCAAAGCCGTCAGCGGCTGGCCGATATGGTCATGTAATACCACGCCAAGCTCCTGCCTCTGCAATTCATAGGCTTCCCTGGTTAAAAGACCGGAGATTACCCTTCTCTCTTCTGATGGACGGCTGTCTTTCCAGTCCTTCTTCGCTCCGGTCTTTTTCAGGGTACTTGACGATTCTTTCAAGGGAAGTCCCGGTCCTTTCAAATGAACGTATAATCCGCAGTTATTATAAGAGACGGAAAATTAAATAGTTATAAAATCATCACCGTTATTGTTACAAAACTGTGACATTTAAGTAATATCCCCTAGAGATATTTACGGGAACATTAGGTTACCTTACTTATTTCCCAGGTTTTCATTTACAAATTACCTAGGTTGCATACTTGAATACCTAAGTAATGTTACGTAATATTAACTACGTAATTTACCTTAGGAAGATTGATTGACACCAAGGATAAGATGTCTGCTGCCTTATTTTTTCCTGCTTCTTTCCCTGGCATTGATGGCGCCGCTGTTGGCCAAAATCTTCTTTTTCCGCATGCCCGGTGATTCCGCCATATTCGACTGTGATGACGGCACGCGGCTCATGTACGAGCGCTTTGCCGGTATCGGGATAGAGTCCGTCCCCATCGCCGGCAACCTGAAACTGTCCGGCGAGGAGTTCCCGGAAATAGACCACGTATGGCTGCTGGCCGAAATCTTTGGCCGGAAGGTCGCGTTTGACTGGGGCATGCCGCAGCTTGACCGGCAGCATTATGAAGGCTACACGGTCGGGCAGGAGCAGCTGGCGCGGTGGATTGAGCATGACTTTCTGGTAATACGGGAGGAAAGCGGGGAAAAGATGGCCGGCGGCGCGGCACAGCCTGCCCTTCTGGCACCCCCTGCCCCGGGTACTGAAAAATAATCCCGCGAGACAGCTTTTCTCCCGGCGTAAACCCCCGGTTACAGCGTTTTGATGCCGGTTATAACTCCGCATAAAAACATCTCATAACAGTCTCTCCCCGCGAATAGCGACTGTGAAAACGGGAAGCCGCGGGGGGCCATTCCGAAAACATTTAACAACGTATATTCCCCCTTGACTCTTCCTTATTACTTATTAACTTATTAAGTATATTTATAAGTATCACCGGCGCCGTTTAAAGACCTTGATGCACCCGTAATGACGGACGCAACAGCCTCGCGAGAATAAGTAGTCTTACTTAATTCCGTTAGAAGATTACGCAACCTCATTTTGGAAAGCTTCCCGTCGCGCACAAAACTGCGAAGAAGCCGCTAATGACGGTCACGGAATCCCATATAGATAGATTAGTCCCTTCCTCTTATTCCCGTAATCTTCGGCTCCCGCAACGTGTCCCGGCATCATTTTACGCCCGGCTGCGCCCGTGCCGCGGCGGCCCGCCGCGAAATTCAGTAAGTATGTGACGTTGATAAAATTACGTAACACCACTAATTGTGAATCCCTTCAATCACCTATAGAATTTAGAAAAAGGCGCCATAGCGTGAAAAAAGATTTTAAGGAAGTTGAGGCTAACTAAACTGAAAAAGTAAGGGGCACAAATCCAAGCTTAAGATTCACCGGGAGCCGTTGCGCCCGCATCATACTCCCGGTGGACCCGCACCGCCTGGGACGGTTATGCAGGACATAACCATTTGTACCCCAATATATTTTATCAGTGTTAGAAAAGGAAAACAATAAAGCGCGTAACGGACAGGAGGTCACAGATGAATGGCCAGAGAAAATTATCGAAACTCTTACTCCATCTTGCAATATCGGTGTTACTCGTACCTATAATTACCCTCTCCCCTGTTTTCTTCGCACCGCAGACGGCGTCCGCCTTACCCACCGTGCCGGAACCGCCGCTAGACCTTAACGCCTCACTTGCCGGCGCGAGCACGGTAGACCTTTCCTGGACGGACAACTCTACGAACGAGGACGGCTTCAGGATTGAACGCGCTATGGACGTTGATTTCACACTGGACGTTAACTCAGTGGAAGTGGCCGCAGACACGCAAACATACAGCGATGACACGCTAGAAGTCGGCTTTACCTATTATTACCGTGTCTCCGCTTTCAACACCGCCGGCAGTTCCGCCCCGTCCAACGTGGTGACGGTAGATGTCTTGCTTCCGGCGGCGCCCAGCGCCCTGGAGGCTGACGCGGAGAACGCCACCGAGGTGGAGCTGACCTGGACGGATAATTCCGCGAATGAAGAAGGCTTCCGGATAGAACGCGCTTCCGATGAGGACTTCTCCGAAGACCTGGAGACCGAAACGGTAGATGCGGATATCCAGGAATATGAGGATGAGGACCTGGAGCCGGGGACCACCTATTATTACCGGGTCATTGCTTTTAACACCTCCGGAGACTCCGCTCCTTCCGATACCGCTGAGGTAACCACTCCCGAACTGCCCGAAGCTCCCAGCGACCTGGGTGCGGCGGTCATCAGCGGCCCTTACGTCTCCCTGCTCTGGGAAGACAACTCTGACGATGAAGAAGGCTTTATCATCGAGCGCGCCACTGACGCGGACTTTTCCGGGGATGTGGAGGAGGAGACAGCAGGCGAGGACGAACAGGATTTCATCGATGAAGAGGTCAGCACGGGCGTAACCTATTATTACCGGGTCATCGCCTATAACTGGGCCGGTGAATCCGAACCTTCCAATATCATCGAAATAACCATAACCTTGCCCGGGGCGCCGGGAGACCTCGCCGCCAGCATCGGCGCCGGCGGTGAAGTATATCTTACCTGGACGGACAACGCCATCAATGAGACCGGCTTTGTGGTGGAGCGCGCCGAGGATGACGTTTTCACACAGGGCGTTGCTACGTACGATATTGATGAACCGGATTCCACCACTTTCTCCGATACATCCGTCGCTCAGAACATGACATACTACTACCGCGTTTCCTCCAGCAATATGGCAGGGAATTCCGCGCCTTCCAATCCGGTTTCCGTGACCACACCCAGCGTTACCGCTCCCGCGGCACCCTCGGGACTGCTGCTCACGGTAATAGACGCCCAGCAGATTAACGTCAGCTGGACGGACAACTCGAACGACGAGTCCGGTTTCCAGGTACAGCGTGCCCTGGATTCTGCCGGTACAGCCGGCGTGGCAACCCTGGACGTTGCCCCGGATGTGACCCTTTTCGAGGATACGGGTCTTGCTCCGAGCACTACCTATTACTATCGCATACTCTCCTTTAACATCGGCGGGCAATCTGCCCAGGTCGGACCGGTCAGCGCCACGACCGTAAACGCGACCGCGCCTGCAGCCCCTTCCAACCTGTCCGCGGTCAAGTTCAGCGAGAACCGGATTGACCTCTCCTGGGCTGATAACTCGAATGATGAGGACGGTTTCCATATCGAGACCGCCATTACCCCGGACTTTACCGGAAGCATGGTCATCACGGTGGCGGCCGGTGCAACCACTTACAGCGACAGCAGTGTTTACGCGGGTGATACTTTCTATTACCGCGTTACCGCTTATAACGTTTCCGGAGACTCGGCTTTCTCCAACGTTGCCAGCGTCGATATCCCGCTGAATCCGGCAAACGTTCCCTCCGCTCCATCCGGTCTCAGTCTGGTGTCCGCAAGCGGCACCCAGGTTGAGCTGGCATGGATGGACAATTCCACCAGCGAGGTCGGTTTCCAGATTGACCGGGCTACGGACAGCGGCTTCAGCACAAACCCCGTGTCTTTCATGACCGGAGCCGGTGTTACCACCCACACCGATACCGTACCCGGCGACGGCACCTACTATTACCGGGTCAGGGCATATAACGCCATGGGCTCCTCTACTGATTCTAATGTATTGACCGTAACCGTCGGCAGCAGCGGCGGCGGCGTTTCCGGCGGTGGAGGCGGTGGCGGAGGCGGTGGCGGCGGAAGCGTCAGCACCACGCCGGTCGGTGTGACCGGACTCTCTGCTCCGGACAATTTCCAGATGGACTCCAGCGGCACCGTCCTGTTTTCCGCTGAACTGTCCAACGCTGAAAAAGACTGTTTCCTGAGAATCCCCGCGGGGACAAAGATAGTAAACGCCTCCGGGCAACGCGTGCTCCAGCTCTCCCATTCCTCCGCGGCTGCCCCGGGCGCGCCACCTCAGGGTAAGATTATCATGAGCACCCACGATTTCGGTCCTGACGGCGCTACTTTCTCACCTCCCGTTGACCTGATATTGATTTACAGCCCCGAAGCGGTCCCCGGGACCAGCCGGGAGGAAGACATGGTGGTTGCGTTCTGGAACGGCAGTTCCTGGGAGATGCTGCCGACTTCATTAAATACCGATTTAAACGAGGCAACCGCCAAGGTGTCCCACTTTACGGTTTTCGCCTTGCTGGCTGATGCGCCGGCACCTGCTCCGGCAGCACCGACACCAACCCCCCCCGCTGCCGCACCTGCTCCGGTCCAGACACCGCCCGCTACCCCGGCTCACGCCCCTTCGCAGACGACCGCGCCGGCTCCACCGGCGGTAACCGTGACCCCGGCGCCGGCACCCGCTCCGACAGCCACTGCCTCAGCGCCGGTGCCGGAACCATCTGCCACTCCGGATTCCTTCAACTGGTGGATTATCGCCGCAGTTATCGGGGGCGGACTTTTTGTCGGACTGCTTGTCTACGCATTACGCCCGAAGAGGGGATAACCAAGATATAAAAACGGAGAGAACGAGGAGGCACATGATGAAATTACGGGAGACGATAACCAGAAAGCTACGTTCGAGGTTTATACGAAAAACTCCTCTTTACACTTTAATAATATTACTTTGCCTTGTGTCCAGCATGCTGGTGCCCCCCGCACCGGCACTCGCCATACCGGCGGCCCCCACCGGGCTCACTGCCGCGATGGCGATTGACCCGGTGACTCTGCTGCCCACGAGGAACGCGGTATTAAACTGGACTAGCAACTCCCCGGCAGCAACGGGCTTTTATGTTTACCGGGACAAGGTAAATACTTTCAATTCCCCCAGTCTCGTGAAAGTGGCCGTGGCCATGCCCGTCGCGCCCGCCACACCGACGTATACCGACCCCCAGCCGGTGTCCGGCGGCACTTTCTTTTACAGGATTACCGCCTATGACGCCACGGGGGAATCCGTCCCCAGCAACACAGTAACCCTGGTGGTCCCTTCGGCTACTCCCTCCAGTCTGACCGCCGCCCAGACAGCAGGCACCAGGAACATCGTGCTGACCTGGGTGAATAACGCCCAGGCCACGGAGCTCGGCACCTATATTTATCGTGACACGGTGGCCACCTTTAACTCGGCAAGCCTGAAAGTAGCCAATGCCACCGGCGTCGGACTGATTACCTTTACCGATGTCGCCGGGGTTACCGGCGGAACCTATTACTACCGGGTAGCTTCCTATGACCTCACCAGCCAGTCCGCTTACTCCAATACGGTCACCCTGACCGTCCCCGGGGCCCCGCCTTCAGGCCTCACCGCCAGCGTTCCGGCCGGGACAAATAACGTCGTGCTGAACTGGGTGAGCAACGGCGCCGGCTCCGAACTTGGTTTCTACATCGAAGGGGATACGACCACCGCATTCAACTCGCCCAACCTGATGCAGACGAGCGTGGGGAGAGGCGTCACCACTTACACCGATGTACCCCCGCTTGCCGGGGCCTGGTCCTACCGCGTGCGGGCCTTCGACCTCACCGGAGTAACCGGCAACAGCAACACCGCCACGGTAAATCTCGGCGTGGGCGGTGCCCCACCCGCCGCTCCATCCAACTTTTTTGCTAATGTGGTTGCCAATAACAGGATAGAGCTATCCTGGACGGACAATGCCATCGACGAGACCGCCTACCAGGTACAGAGGGCAACTAACGCTACCTTCACCACCGGCCTGAGTACCTATAATCTGGCGGCGGGCACTACCAGCTATATCAACACGACCACCCAGGGCGGCAGGACGTATTACTACCGGGTAAGCGCATCCAACGCCGCAGGCAGGTCCGAATACGTGGTAATACAGACCCGCACCTCAACCCCAACATCACCCACCGGGCTCACCGCGACGGCCTCCAGCCCCACCCAGGTAGACCTGAGCTGGACCGCTCCAACCATTCCGAATGCCAGCAGCTACGTTATCGAAAGGGCGCCGGACAGCAATTTTAACACCGTAACCACCCTCCCCTTCCCGGCGACCCTGCCGCCGGACACCACCTTCAGTGACACCTTGGTAGCCGGCTCGACGACATACTGGTACCGCGTCCGCGCCGCTAACGGTATCGGTACCTCCGCGCCGTCCACCGCGGTAAGCGTGACCACGCCTGCCGTACCCGCGGTACCGGCAGCCCCCACGGGCCTGACCGGTACGGCTGTAAGCGGCACGCAGATAGACCTGATCTGGACTAATATCGATACCGCCGCCACCGGCCTGCGGATGGAGCGCGCTCTGGACGCCGGTTTTACTACCGGTCTTACCCAGTTCCCCCTGACGGTGACGGACACAGCCTACAGCGATACCACGGCATCACCGCTGACCAGCTATTATTACCGCGTCATCGCCACGAATGCCGTCGGGGATTCAAATCCTTCGAACACGTTTAATATCACCACGCCGGACGTCGTCCCGGCAGCCCCCACGGAGCTCACGGCTACCGTGGTAATACCCAACGTCCGCCTCAACTGGGTAGACAACACCAGCAACGAGGTCTCTTACGTTGTCCAGCGTGCGACGGACAGCGCATTTACCATTGACGTAAATACCTTCTCTCTCCCTCCCAACACAAATACCATGCTTGACCTGACGGCGGCGCCTGCAACCACTTACTACTATATGGTGTACGCCTCAAATACCATAGGCAACTCGCCCCCATCTAACGTGGTAACCGCCCGGCCTCCCGCCATCGGCGCTCCCAGCGCTCCCGGCTCTCTCAGCGCGGTTGCCGCCAGCTCAACCCAGGTTGACCTTACCTGGGTAAACACCGATGTGAACCAGAGCGGCATCAGGCTGGAGAGGGCGTCCAATGCCTCCTTTACAACGGGTCTGACCACGTTCAACCTCTCAGCCACCGCCATTACTTATTCCGATTCCGTCCTTCCCAATACCACCTATTACTACCGGGTCATCGCCACGAACGCCGCGGGCGACTCCCTGCCCTCGAATACGGCTTCAGTGGGAGCCCCGAACTCCGTTCCGGTGGCCCCCTCGGTCCTCGTAGCAGGGATGTTAAGTTCCAGCCAGGTAAACCTGAGCTGGATTGACAACTCCAGCAACGAGGAGGGTTTCACCATTTACACCTCGACAGCCCCCGATTTCACCGCGGGCTTGATTACCATTACGGTGCCGCCCAATATCACCTCCCTCTCCGATACCAGCGTCTACCCGGGCGATACTTTTTACTACAAGGTCGCCGCTTTCAACTCCCTCGGCGAATCCGCTTTTTCCAACGTCGCCAGTGTCACCATATCGCTGGATACTCCGGGAATACCGGCAGCGCCCTCGGGACTGTCAGCCACACTGGCCGTGAACAACCAGGTTGACCTGACATGGGTGGACAATGCCTCCAGCGAAGCCGGCTACATGGTACAGCGGGCGCTGGATGACCTGTTCACCGCGGGCACAATAACCTTTATGCTGCCCGCCAACTCGGTCAACTATTCAGACACATCCGCCATGCCGGCTATTACCTACTATTATCGGGCGCTGGCTTATAACTTCAGCGGTAATTCGGTAGAGTCCAACGTGGCTACGGTCACCACGGTCGATATCGCCGTGGCAGCGCCTACCGAGCTTATCGGTAATATCAGCGGAGTCGGCCAGGTGTCTATCAGCTGGCTTGATAACGCCATCAACGAGACCGGCTACCAGATTGACCGGGCCACGGATGCCGCCTTTACCACCGGATTAATCTCGTTCACACAGCCGGCGAATACCGTAGCTTATACGGATAGCACCGTAGCGGACGGAACAGCATATTACTACCGCGTCATCGCCACCAATACCACGGTCGGTAATTCCGCCCCGTCCAACACGATAGTACTCATCCCCGGCGCCCCCCTGGCGCCCAGCGGGTTGACCGGAATATCCACGGGCCCCACGAGCGTTACCCTGAACTGGGTGGATAATGCTAATAACGAACTGGGCTACGAGATACAGAAAGCGTCAGACAGCGCCTTTACCCTCGGGGTTGTTTCCATCGCGCTGGCTGCCAATAATACCAGTTACACCGACACGGCGTTAACGCAGCTCATAACCTCTTACTACCGCGTCCGTGCCAAGAACGCCGCCGGGACGTCCGCGTTTTCCAACGTGGTCACGGTGACGACACTTGCTCCCGTGCCGCCTCCGCTCGTCGCTCTCACCGCCACGGCGACGCGTTCCAATCGAATTTCCCTGACCTGGACCAACACGAATACAGCGGCCACCAATTCCATCAGAATCGAGCGCGCGACCGACGCCGCGTTTACTACCGGGCTGACCGTGTTCAGCGCCGGGGCCACGACCATCGCTTTTACCGATGCCACACCGCAACCCGCGACCACCTATTATTACCGAGTCTTCGCCGTTAACGCGGCCGGGAACTCCTCGCCGTCAAACACCGCCGTTACCACTACTCCGGCGACGGACCCCGCAGCGGCACCGGTAGCCCCCACGGGCCTGACCGCCACTCTCATAAACAGCGGACAGGTAAACCTTGCCTGGAACCACAGCGGTATTGACGTGGAAGGGTTCTACCTTGAAACCGCGTCCGATACCACGTTCCTGACCGGCCTGGTTACCATTATGCTCCCCGCTTCAGCCCGCAGCTACTCCGATTTCACGGTCTATCCCGGTTCCACATTCTTCTACCGGGTGAGGGCTTTCAACATCCGCCGCGGCCCTTCGCCTAACTCCAACACCGTAAGCGTCGCCATTCCGGCGGCAACCGCGGGCCCGCCGGCGGTCCCAACGGGACTCACCGCTTCCACGGTCTCCACTACCGAATTGAATCTCACTTGGGTCGACGGTTCCGTCAACGAGGCTGGCTTCCTCCTCTACCGCGCCCAGGATGCCGGATTCTCCGCAGGTCTGAGAATATTCGCCATCGGGCCGAATACCGTTACCTTTACGGATACGGTTTCCCCCGGGGTGCAGTACTTCTACCGCATCTGCGCCTATAACGCCCTGGGCGTTTCGGCGATGTCCAGTTCCATCAGCGCCTCCACCACCGGCTCGGTAGCGCCCACTCCTCCTTCAGCGCTCGCTGCCTCACCGGTAAGCGGCTCCCAGATTGACCTGGCCTGGCTGGACAACGCCAGCAACGAGACCGGGTACCGGCTGGAGATTGCCGCGAATTCCGCTTTCACCGCCAACCTGACGCTGGTTACCCTGGCGGCAAACACGTCCTCTTACAGTGTCACCGGTCTGCCGGAAATGACGACTTTCTACTTCCGCGTGTTCGCCGTGAACGCAATCGGTGATTCCATAGCGTCCAACACCATCTTCGCGACCACCCTGTCCGCCTTCGCTCCGGCCGCGCCCACGGGACTTAACGCCGCCCTGGTGCAGCCTGCTCCGGGTACCAGCAACGTCGATATGTACCTCACCTGGACGGACGTCGCGACCACGGAAACAGGCTACCGCCTGGAGCGTTCCACCTCTGATAACTTCACGGTAAACCTGGTGACTTTCAATCTGGCCGCGGGGCTACAGTCTTATAAAGATACCTCGGTACCTCTGGGTACCCCCTACTTCTATCGTGTCTTTGCCTTCAACCCCAGCGGTCCATCGGCGGCCTCTAATACAGCCAGCGTCGATACCACCGCACCGGCGGTTCCCGGCAGTTTCAACGCCAGCGTGGTCAGCGCCACCAGGATTGACCTGGGCTGGGTGGACAATGCCGCCACGGAGGACGGCTTCCAGATTGACCGCGCCGTGAACAGCACTTTCAGCTCCGGGCTGGTCTCGTTCCACATTCCCGCCAACGGAACCAGCTATATCGACACCGGCGTATCGCCTAATACCACGTATTATTACCGCATTCAGGCATACAGCGCGCTTTTCGGCAGTTCGGCTTTCACCACGACGGTATCAGTTACCACGTCCAATATACCGCCCGCCGCGCCGATTAACATGACCGGTATACCCGTCAGCAGCACCCGCGTCGACCTGTCATGGAACATCGTCGGCACCAGTGCCACAGGCTTCAGTGTTGAGCGGTCCCTGAGCGATAACTTCACCGTCGGCCTGGCCACTTTCACCCTCGGAGCCGGGACACGCAGCTACACCGATACGACGGTTGCTGTGGCTACCACCTATTACTACCGGGTCTTCGCCACCAATTCCGCCGGCAGTTCCCCCGCCAGCAATACCGCCGCGGTGGTCACGCCCAACACCCCGCCAGCCGCCTGTACCGGATTTACGGCGACGGTCATCAGCGCCTACCGGATAGACCTGTCATGGATAAACAACCACACCAATGGTGTGACCCACCGCATAGAACGGGCGACCAACAGCACCTTCACCGCCTGGCTGACGACCTTCACGGTCCCCGCCAGCGATAACAGCTACAGTGATACCACGGTAGTCCCGAATACTACCTACTACTACCGCATTTACGCTCTTAACGAAGTGGGCACTTCACCTGCTTCCAATATCGCTCGCATCTCCACGCCGCAGGTTCCTCCGAACGCCGCCTCCGGGCTGGCTGCGCAGCCCATCACCCACGAACGGATAGACCTGACCTGGGTGAACAACGCCGTTAACCAGTCCGCTTACCGCGTGGAGCGCGCTCTGGATGCCTTCATCATCACCGATATTTCCCTGCACAATAACGGGGTCAGCCGGTCCAAGACCACGCCCAACCCCGCATTCAGTATCTCGGATGTCATTTCGTTCGAGACCTGGGTAAACCTGGATGCGAACCCGCCCGCCGACCACCAGTTTGCCGTCGGCCTGGCTTCAAGCGGTACGGAAAGGCTTGAACTTGCGGTCCGCCGGAATGCCGCGGGCAACTTCGTCGCGACCTATAACCACCTGATACCGGGCTGGGTCGAGTCCACAGCCTCCCTGAGCGTGCAGACATGGCACCATGTGGTCATGGTGGCTAACGCCAGCGGAAACGTGGACTTCTACGTCGATGGCGTCCCCGCGGGGTCCGCACCCTACGGAAGTGCCTTCCCCTCCTGGAGCACCAATCCCACCCTTTACCTGGGCTCGAATATCACGAGTAATGGCTTGAGAGGCAACCTCGACGAAGTCAGAGTCTACCATCGGGCAATGACCGCCGGAGAAGTCGCTGCCAACTATAGCCTGGGGAGGATTAACAGCCCCCTGCCCTCCGACCCGACCGGACTTATCGCCTGGTATCCCCTGGATGAGGATTACGGGAATATTCTCACGGATTCCTCAGCTACCGGAGCCAGCGCCGTCGTCAACGGGGCCACCTGGACCAATCCTAATATAACGAAGGTGAGCCTCCCGGCACTCGCCACCGCTTATACCGATAACACGGTAGCCCCTGCCACCACCTATTACTACCGCGTCTTCGCCGCCAACAGCGCCGGAAATTCCCCGGCTTCGAACATCGCCACGACGACTACTCCGGCCACTCCGGCTCCAGCCGCGCCTTCCAACCTGCGCGCCGACGCCGTCAGCACTACCTGGGTCAACCTCTCCTGGATTGACAACTCCACTCCGAGTATACCGGTGGACGGCTTCAGGGTGGAGAGGTCCTCTGACAACTTTACCACTGTCGACGCGAGTTACCTCCTGCCGCCCGGCTCCGTTACATATTCGGATAACGGCACCCTCACGGCGGCGACTACCTACTACTACCGCGTCTACGCTTACAATACCCCGCCGATTGGCACCGGTGATTCTCCTCCTTCCAACATCGTGAGCGTCACCACTCCAACCAATCCTGCCTATCCGTCGGCTCCGATAGGTATATCCGCGGTCTTCGTCCCGCCCAGCTCGATACAGCTAAGCTGGACGAACACCTCTACCAACCACGTAGCGATACTCGTGATGCGTTCCAATAACAGCGATTTCACGCTGAACCTGGTGACGTGGACGCTTCCGGCAAGTTCGACCAGCTTCCTGGATTCGACGGTAGTTGCGGGTAACAGGTACTACTACCGGGTATATGCCCTGGGCAGCACCTCGCCGCCATCCGGCGCGGTCGACATCGTTATTCCGGCAGCGCCGCCCGCGGACCCGTCAGGACTCACCGCCTCGCCGATAAGCTTCGAGGAGATAAGCCTCAGCTGGACGGACAACGCCGCTGACGAACTCGGGTTCTACCTGGAAAGGGATACGGATCCCGCGTTCTCGGCCCCCGCCTCCATCGCGCTGCCGGCCAATACCTCCAGCTTCAGCGACTCCGGTCTCACGGGCGGGACCCGGTACTACTACCGCGTATATGCTTACAATGACGGTGGTAATTCCGGTTATTCCAATACGGCAGACGCTACCACGCCTTCCCTGGCTACCACGCCACCGGCGCCGTCAAACCTGACAGCCTCGGCCGTAACCTCTAACCGGATAGACCTGGCCTGGACCAATAACGCTACGGACCAGACAAGCTACACGGTGGAGAGGGATACCGCGCCTGACTTCGCAGCCGCGATTACCATCGGACTGCCGGCGGACGCAGTATCCTACAGCGATACGACCGTCCTGCCCGCCTCCACCTACTACTACCGTGTTTACACTACCAACGCGGTCGGTAATTCCCCGTTCTCGAACAGCGCCAGCGCCAGCACGCCGGATGTTCTCCCGCTGGCACCTACCGGCCTGGCCGCGACCGCGGTGACTGCGAACCAGATAGACCTGTCCTGGACTGACAATGCCAACAACGAGACAGGCTTCAGTATCGAAAGGGCGACCAACAGCACTTTCACCGCCGGGAACATAACCTTTACCGCCGCGGCCGGCGCCACTTCATACAGTGATACTTCGGTAGTCGCTTCCACCACCTATTACTACCGCGTTTCCGCAATCAATGCGGTTGGCAGCTCTCCCGTTTCCGGCACAGCTACCGCCACTACCCCCGGGACCCTTCCCGTTGCGCCGAGCAGCGTCACCGCTACGGCCATCAGCGCCGGGCAGGTTGACCTGACATGGATTAACAATGCTCTAGACCAGACCGGCTTTACCATCGAGAGGGCAACAGACTCCGCTTTCGGCGCCGGGCTTGTCTCATTCCCCGCGGGCGCTGCCGCCACCTCTTACAGCGATACTACGGTATCTCCCTCCATGACCTACTACTACCGTGTTTTCGCCACTAATGCGTCCGGGAATTCCGGGCCGTCCAATATCGCCATCGTAACCACTCCCGCCGCCATGCCTACGGCCCCCGGCACGCTGACCGCTACGGCCATGAGCGGGTCCCAGGTTAATCTCACCTGGACCGGTGACGCTACCGGCCAGACGGGCTTCAGGATTGAGCGGGCGGTAGACGCCCTCTTCCTGGTCGCCAAGACCAGTTTCAGCATCGCCAATGCCGCCGCCACGTCCTACAGCGATACCTCGGTCACTCCCGGGACCACATATTTCTACCGGATATTCGCTACCAATGCAGCCGGTGACTCGGCGGCTTCAGGTACCGCTACCGTAACCACGCTCGGCGCGGTGCCGGTAGCGCCTTCCAACCTGGTCGCCTCGGCGGCCAGCAGCAGCCAGATAGACCTGACCTGGACTGACAACTCCCTCGACGAGACCGGGTTCACCATTGAAAGGTCTCTGGACGCCGGGTTCGGGACAGTGGCCACGTTCAACATGCCGGCAAACTCCACCGGTTACTCGGATACGACCGGAGCGCCGGATACTACCTACTACTACCGCGTCTTCGCCGTAAACGCCGGCGGAAGCTCCGCTGCTTCGAACACCGCGAGCGCCATGACCCTGGCCAGCACTACCGCAGCTCCCAGCGGGCTTACCGCCACGGCTGTCAGCGCCACACAGGTAGACCTGAACTGGACCTACAGCGCCACCGGCCAGATAGGCTTCCGGGTGGAAAGGGCGGACGACAATCTCTTCACGGTCAATCCGGTCACCTTTGACATCGCTGACCCCGCCGCAACCTCCTACAGTGATACCACGGCGACGGCTCTGACCACCTATTACTACCGCGTGTACGCCCTGGATGCCACGGGCAGCTCTCCCGCTTCCGGTACAGCCACAGTCACCACTCTGTCCGATCTTCCTGTTCCTTCGGCGCCCTCCAACGTCGCCGCTAATGCTCCTACCGGGGCACAGGTAGACGTGACCTGGACGAACACCGCTCTCGACCAGACTGCATTCAGGGTGGAGCGCGCCCCCGATGACCTCTTCAGCACGATAACCGCTTTCGACGTCCTGGACCCGGCGGCCACCGGCTACAGCGATATTACAGTAGCGCCGCTGACCACATACTACTACCGCGTATTCGCTATCAACGGCTTCGGGGATTCCGCGGCATCGGCTACCGTTATGGTCACCACGCCTGACGTCGTCCCGGCAGACCCGTTCGGTCTTACCGCCATAGCTGTCAGCTCAAGTCAGGTAGACCTTGCCTGGACCGATAACTCAACCAGTGAGACCGGCTTCAGGATTGAGCGCGCTCCGGATGTTGCCGGTGTCCCCGGGACATGGGCGACAGTAGTGACCATGCCGATAGATTCCACGGCTTACAGCGATGTCACGGCTGCTCCGCTGAGCACCTACCACTACCGGGTCTTCGCCTTCAATGGCGTGGGCGATTCCATACCCTCGAATATCGCGATGGTCACGACACCGGACGGACCGCCGGCAGCCCCCACCGGGCTCACCGCCACCCCCGTCCTGCCCGACCGCATTGACCTGTCCTGGACGGATAATTCGGCTAACGAGACCGGATTCAGGGTGGAACGCTCGGAAACCGCTGATTTTGCGCTGACCGTTAATTTCAGCGTGACCGAAAATGTGACCGCCTACAGTGACAGCACGGTCACCCCTCTGGTCCTCTACTACTACCGCGTTTTCGCCACGAATGCGGGCGGCGATTCTCCTGCATCCAATACCGCCAGCACGGAACTGGGAGATCTTCCCGCCGCTCCATCCAATCTTACGGCGACCAAGTTCAGCGATTCGCGCATCGACCTGTCCTGGACCGACAACTCGTCCAATGAGAACGGTTTCCACATCGAGACCGCTATCGCGGCGGACTTCAGCGGCAGCATGGTAATCACCGTCCCGGCCAATACTACCGCCTACAGTGACAATACTACCTATGCCGGCGATACTTTCTACTACCGCATTGCCGCCTTCAACAACGTGGGTGAATCTGCCCCGAGCAACGTCGCCAACGTGTACATCCCGGCGCCGTCAGCCGGCATCCCCGCCGCCCCGACCGATTTGACAGCGGCGGTAAGCAGCAGCCAGGTTGACCTCTCCTGGACTGACAACTCCCTCGACGAGCTCGGCTTCCAGGTAGAGCGTTCCACGGACAGCGGCTTTTCGGGCAACTTTACCTCCACGGTCCAGCTCCCCAACACCCCCTCCTATACCGATACGGCGATAACCGCGGGGGTGACCTACTACTACCGAATCAAAGCCTTCAACACTTTCGGCGCATCTGCCGAATCGAACGTGGTAGATGTAACCATCGCCGCGCCGACGGCTCCGTCCACATTAACCGCCGTTGCGTCCAGCGCCACGCGGGTAGACCTGGCATGGGCGGACACCTCCAATAACGAGGCGGGGTTCTTCATCGAGCGGTCTACCACGGCTAACTTTACCGCAGGTAATACCACGTTCTCAGTGGCTGCCGGCGCGTCCTCATACGCGGACAGCTCCGCAGCAGCCTCTACCACCTACTACTACCGGGTATATGCCTACAACGCCATCGGCAACTCCGCCTATGCTAACGTAGCCACGGTAACCACGCCGGAAGTGGTCGTTCCCGCGGCTGGCGGTGGTGGCGGTGGAGGCGGAGGTGGTGGTGGTGGCGGCGGCGGTGGTATATCCGTGGCCGTTTCCGGACTAACCTCCACTGACGGCCTCAGGGTAGACTCCGGCGGCACCACGCTGTTCACCGCCAGGCTGCAGAACGCTGACAAGACCTGCACGCTCAAGATTAGCTCCGGGACCACCATCCTGAACGCTGCCTCGCAGCGGCTGCTCCAGCTTACCCACAGTGACGTGATGACTTCGCCGGAAGCCCCGGCCGGAAAGGTGATTATCGCCGCGCATGCCTTCGGGCCTGACGGCGCCACATTCTCTCCGGCCATCGACCTGGTGCTGAACTATGACCCGGCGGACCTGCCCGCGGGCACCAGGGCGGAAGACCTTGTCATTGCCCTCTGGAACGGCAGCTCCTGGCAATACCTGGAGAGCACGGTAGATACCGTCGCTCATACCGTAACGGCCAAGGTATCTCACTTCAGCGACTTCGCTCTGCTCTCCAATGCCACGGCGCCCGCGCCTGCTCCCACACCCACACCCGCGCCGACGCCCACACCCGCTCCTGTACCGACACCCACACCTGCTCCGACTCCGGAACCAACATCCACGCCTGCGCCATCACCCACGATAACTCCCGCTCCTGCGCCAACGCCTACACCCACGCCAGCGCCGCAACCGACGCCGACATCGACGCCGGAACCCCAGCCGACGGCGCCAGTATCCTCCTTCAACTGGTGGATTGTGGCAGCTATTGGCGGCGTTCTCCTGGCGGGCGGGTCACTGGCATTCTTCCTGCGCAGGAGAGGGAAAAAGGAGGTGGCCTAAATGTGAGGTATAACGTGTTGGAACAAAAAATAGGCCAACGCACGCTATATATTATCATCTACATGAAGGAGGAAAATGATAGCTGAAGCTAACAACCGGAGGAAAGGCAAAATGGTAAAACTATATAAAGGAGGACTATCATGAGGAGGACGATTTTCAGAAGACTATTCAAAGTTGCCGGGCTGGTGATGGCACTAATCATGGTGGCTTTAGCGGCACCCGTCTTTCAACCCGCTCAAGCCCTGGCCGCGCCCTGGCCAAGCCGGATCGTATATAACCTGTATGCGACGGACGGCTGGACTACCATGGCTGATGGTGTTCCGGTATACCTGTACGGCTACATCGGCGGTCAGGCGGGAGTGCCGATGACCTACCAGAAATTCGGGCTGAATGCCACCGGCGGCGCCCCGGTAACCATTCCCACGGGCCCGCCGACACCTACCCCGGGGCCGATTACTGCCGCCGAGCTCGCATTTGCCGGCCACGCCCAGCTCCCGGGCCCGGTTATCTACGCCAGGACCGGTGACATCATCGAGGTGCATTTGAAGAACCTCGGCGTTAATATGGGGACGCCGGCCACCCCCAATGACCCCCATACCATCCACTGGCACGGTGTGGACCAGGATGCCGCCATGGACGGCGTTCCGGAGACCTCTCTCTCCGCTATCCCGGCCAACGGCCCGGACCCCGGTGCGGGCAACGTTATCGTCTATGAGTTTACGGTAAATGAGCCGGGAACGTACTTCTACCATTGCCACCAGGAAGCGTCCATCCACATCCGCATGGGCATGTACGGCGCCATGGTCATCTATAATCCCAGGGACGCCGCTGCGGCCACCGGCCCCGGTATGGGACAGGGCGGACAGCTCTGGGGTCACAAGTATGACAAGGACTACATCATGCTCCTTACCGAGTGGGATTCCGCGCAGAGCGCCGCGGAGAATACCGGCGTACCCGGACTCAACGCGTATGGTCTGATATTCGCCGTGTCCAATCCCATGCCGGACTACTGGCTGATTAACGGACTGAGCTTCCCCAATACCATCCATGCTCCCTCGTTGCAAGGAGGTGGTTTCCTTTGGGACTGGTGGATTCCCGCGCACCCCGGGTATGAGACCTTCTATGAAGGCAGCGTAAACGCCAAGTACGGCCGGGGTGAGAAAGTGCTGATAAGGATGATTAACATTGGCTTCCAGGCCCAGCCGATGCACATCCACGGTTTCCACGGAAAAGTCCTGGGCATGGACCAGAGAGCATGGCTCTGGGCTAACCCGCCCGGAATCTCACCGGGACAGGGCATGGAGATGAACACCCCGTTCGTCGCCGCCGGGCAGACGCTTGAATTCCTGCTGGACTTCGGCACTATCCCCGGTTCTTCGACCATGACCCTCGCCGATGGCACGCAGGTAAGGGCAGGGAACTACTCAACCCAGACTTACAGTAAAGTAGACGCCCTGGGGAACCCGGTGCTCAATACCGATACCACCGGTCTGCTCATGCCTGACCCGTTCTTCATGACACAGCCCGCGCGAGACATGGAACCAGGCCCCGCCGTACCCAACCTGTTCCCGTGGCACAACCACGATGATTACAAGGCGACCAACGTCGGCTTGTATCCGGGAGGCCAGTTCACCATGTTACGGGTCAACCCGTAAGACTATCCCGACAATTGCGAAAGGCCGCTGCTCATGGCAGCGGCCTTTCCTTTTTCCGCGGGGAATACGTAGCTGCCTTTCAATGAATTACGTAAGTATACGAATATGCAGCCCCACCCCTGAATCGATAAAATGAGGGTAATAGGGTCTGAACAACCTTTAAGGAAGGACTTGTTAACATGGGAAATGCCGGATTACACGATTTTCAGGCGGGAATCCTCAGGAAAACTCAAGCGCGACGGAAAAAGGTATCCTGGTGGGGAAAAAGATGGCTGCCTTTATCCGCCGCCGGCTTCTTTATTATTGCCCTGGCGGTAGGCGTAATCGTGACCAGCCAGCCGGAATACGTTACCGCACCGGAAGCCCCGAAAATACTGGCAGCGCAGGAAGACCTGGACTTCGGCATCCTGATTCCGAGCTATATGCCCCGCGGCTTTAACCGGGAGACGGTGGAACTGAAGATAGACCATTATAGCGGGCCCAACGGAAAGCCCATCGCAGAGCTCACCTATCGCAATCTGGGGAAGAGAGCGGCTATCTTTATCCGGCAGTGGGTCCCCGGAAATCCGGAACTGGAAAACCTCAATAAGTCCCTGCCGATAGAGACCGGTTGGGGCAAGGGCTTCCTGATGACCCAGGGCGGAGAAAAAGGAATCGGTACTTTATGGGTAATGGTCGGCCAGCTCCGTGTCGCCGTAAGCAGCTCCAACCTGGCCGTCGTCTCTGAGGAGCAGTTGCTGCAGATGGCTAATACCCTGGGACTAGCCACCGAAGAACAGGCGTACAGCTTTAAGATGGACCCGGTTGAAATCCACGGCGTCGTTCCCCCCCCACCGGTTGAAATACCGGTTAACGCCGAGGGCATCCAGGAGTTCAACCTGACCATAACCCCCGGCGGCTATGACCCCATCCGGTTCGCCGTGAAGAAAGGAATACCGGTGAAAATCAAATTCCGCGCGCTTGGTGAAGTGGGATGCGGTGTTTCCGGGGTGATTACTCAGCCGGAAGGTAACATCAGTATATCCGTGACTAAAGCGCAGCCGTTAAGTATCATTGAATTTACGCCGGAGACGGCGGGAGAGTTCCCTTACTACTGCTCTTCCAACTGCTATCGCGGCGTAATGTTCGTGAGGGAACAAGAATAATGAAAGCAAGGTTCTTACTGCTGGCCTTGTTTCTGCCTATCCTGTTCTCAGGTTGCGGAGATGAGCCGGAGGCTCCCACAATCACGCCCTATAACGGCGGCGCTTCTGATACCAGGTTCTCCCAGTTTTTTAATGTCCCGTCTGTCACCGAAGAGCCGGACCCGGACGGGGTTAGTCTCAAAGGTACCGGCATTGCCGCTGACGGGGCCTATATCATGGTATGGTTCCATGCGCCCCTGAGCCAGGCGGCAAAATGGCAGCAGGGATATGTCTACATCGTTGACGAAGAAACCGGGGTCATTTATAAGGATGTTCCGGTCATGCCGAAGGTCGGCCCCCTGATAGGCCGCCCGTCTCGGGAAGATCAGAACGGGTACGTCATGCTGATAAACTATGCCGGTGGCATCCAGAGCGGCTCCACGGTATCCATCGTCATCGGCAACTACAAGAGGGAGCACGTAACCATAGAATGAAGCTCATTGGGGGGTAATACCGCTTAACCCTGGTAGCGGGGGTTGGATTCGAACCAACGACCTCCGGGTTATGAGCCCGACGAGCTGCCACTGCTCTACCCCGCGCTGAATGAGTTAACTACATCCTCAGTATAGTCCGCTTACTGCGGGGTGTCAAATCAGGAGCGTGAATTGACATGACCTCAATGCGGTATGTTAGATTGGATTAGATGAATGTGGGGATTTGTCGGCTCAGTCTGCGGGTACCGGAGAATTCTTCCCTCAAGGGGAAACGTCAAGTAGTAAAGTCTATCATCGCCCGCCTGCGAAACAGCTTCAACGTTTCCGTCGCTGAAATAGATGATAATGACCTGTGGCAGATGGCCACCCTTGGCATCTGTACCGTAAGCAATGACCGCCGCTATACCAATCAGGTCCTTTCCAAGGTAGTTGATGCCGTGGTCAGAGGGCGCTTTGACGTGGAGATTCTGGACTACGACATCGAAATCATCTCAGTCTGATTATTATTAGTAATGGATACCGTTGCTTTCCTGGGTTATCTTAAGGCACTTCCTTCATATCAGGACCAGGTGGTGCACATCGAGCAATTAATGCCTCGTGAAGCCGCCTATAGCGGGCTGAATACCCCGCTGGAGCCGGTACTTGCCGCAAGGCTGAACAAAAAGGGAATGTCCCGCCTTTACTGCCACCAGGCGGAGGCGGTAAACACCATTCGCGATGGTCAAAACGTAATGGTGGCCACCTCCAGCGCCAGCGGTAAGACACTTTGCTATAATGTGGCCGTTTTACAGGCGCTGCTCACGGAACCGCGGAGTCGCGCTCTTTACCTTTTCCCGGCAAAGGCGCTGGCCCAGGACCAGCTGCGCAACCTCCGCGATTTATTCTCCCCCGAACCGTTCTCTTACGGGGACTTTAATACCTTTGACGGTGATACCCCGCGTGAAGAAAGAGGGGAGATAAGGCGGCGGGCGAGGATAATCCTCAGCAACCCGGACATGCTGCACCTCGGGATTTTGCCCAACCACCGGGCGTGGTCGGGTTTTCTTCGTAACTTGAAATACGTGGTGGTCGATGAGGCCCATGTCTACCGGGGCGTCTTCGGCTCTCATGTCTCCTGTGTCTTCCGCCGGCTGCGCCGCCTCTGCCGGTTTTACGGCGCGGACCCGCAGTTCATCTGCTGCTCGGCGACTATCGCCAACCCAGGGGAGCACGCGGAGAAGCTGACCGGGTTGCCTTTTAAGGTGGTCGATAAAGACGGCTCGCCGCGGGGCCGGAAGGACTTTATCTTCTGGAACCCGCCGCTACTCGATGCGGCCAAGACCACCCGGCGCAGCGCCAACAGCGAGGCGGTGCACCTTTTCAGCGAGCTGGTAGAGCAGAACATCCGCACTTTGACATTCGCGCGTACCCGCCGTCTCACCGAGCTTATCTATGTTTATACCCGGGACCGCCTGAGGGAAAACAGTCCGGCACTTGCCGAGCGCATCCGGCCTTACCGCGCGGGTTACCTTCCGGAAGACCGCCGCCGCATCGAGAAAGAGCTTTTTAACGGTGAGCTCTGGGGAGTGGTAGCCACCAATGCCCTTGAACTGGGAATTGACATCGGTACTCTCGATGCCGTTGTGCTGGCGGGCTATCCGGGAAGCACCTCGAGTACCTGGCAGCAGGCCGGGCGGAGCGGGCGTACCCGCGAGGCTTCCATCAGCTTCCTGGTAGCCCTGAACAATCCCCTGGACCAGTACTTCATGCGCCACCCGGAATCCTTTTTTCAGAAGAGCTTCGAGCACGCCCTGGTGAACCCGGAGAACCCCTATATCCTTCGGGAACACCTGCTGAGCGCGGCATGGGAAAAACCGCTTACTGACGAAGATGCCCGCTATTTCGGGGAGACTTATCGAGGAGAGCGGGATTTTCTGGAGGAGGGGGGGCTTCTACGGGAAAGAAAGGGGCGCTGGTACCTGGCGCCGTCGCTAACCTATCCGGCGCAGCGGGTCAATATCCGCGCTGCCACCGGAGAGAACTTCGCGGTGATTGATACCGGCACCGGTGAACTGCTGGAGACAGTGGAAAGCAGCACCGCCTTTTTCCAGATACATCCGGGGGCTGTCTATCTCCACCAGGGCGATTCTTACCTGGTTGATGAGCTTGACCTGGCGGGCCGGACCGCCCGCGCTCACCGTACCGGTTCCGATTACTATACCCAGACAAAAGACTTTACCGAGGTGCACGTAAAAGTAACCAGGCTGGAGCGAAAGCTGGGAGATGCCACTGTCTACCTGGGTGACGTTGATGTCACTACCGAGGTGGTGGGGTTTAAGAAGAAAGCCCAGTTCAGTGAGGAGGTTATCGGGGAGGAAGTGCTGGACCTTCCCGCGCAGACCTTCCCCACGGTAGCCCTCTGGTTCGACCTGCCGCCGAAGGCGGTAGCTGAAGTTTCGGGTGCGCAGCGTGACTTTGCCGGGGGCCTGCATGCCCTGGAGCACGCCGCCATCGGCATCCTGCCCCTCTTTGCCCTGTGCGACCGGAATGACATCGGCGGGGTCTCGACGCCCCTCCATCCGGATACCGGGCGGGCGCAGGTATTCATTTATGACGCGTACCCGGGAGGCGTGGGTATCGCCGAGAAGGGATTTGACATGATAAGGGAATTATGGCAGGCTACGAATAGGGCCATCTCCGAGTGCCCCTGCCGGGAAGGTTGCCCCAGCTGCGTTCAGTCACCCAAGTGCGGCAATAATAACCAGCCGCTCGACAAGGAAGCGGCAAAAATCCTGCTGAGAGGACTGCTGGCTACTTGAATCGAGAGAATATTTTTAAGCGCGCTTTAAAGCGGAGCCGCGAAGGCTGGTTCGGAAAAGCGGTGCACCTTTTCGACCGCGCGGCGGTAGATGGGGCGGTGTGGGAGGAGCTTGAGGAGATGCTGATTGCGGCTGACGTGGGGGTGACCACCACCGATAAGCTGATTGAGCGAGTGAAAGACAGGGTTTCGCGTGACAGACTTACCGATGGCGTTGCGGTCAGGGAAGTCCTCAAGGAAGAAATGGCGGCTATCCTTAATGTCCCCGAGCCGGTGACTTCCGATGCTTCCACCCCGAAAGTGACCATGGTAGTGGGAGTCAACGGCAGCGGCAAGACCACGTCCATCGCCAAGCTCGCTTACCGGAGAGTGCGCAACGGGAGCAGTGTGCTGCTGGCGGCGGCGGATACCTTCCGCGCTGCGGCGATTGACCAGCTGAAAGTGCAGGGGGAGCGGGCAGGGGTGGCGGTGATTGCCCATCAGCCGGGAGCGGACCCGGGCGCGGTGGCCTATGATGCTGTTCAGGCGGCGAGAAACCGGTGCGTCGATAACGTCATTATCGATACCGCGGGCCGGCTGCACACCAAATACAACCTTATGGAAGAATTGAAAAAGGTCCGCCGCGTGGTCAATAAGCTTGACTCCGGCGCCCCGCACGAGGTAATCCTGGTGATTGACGCCACCACGGGACAGAACGGCCTGATGCAGGCGAGGTCTTTTACCAGGGCGGTGGGCGTAAACAGCATTATTCTGGCCAAGCTCGACGGCACGGCGAAGGGCGGAATCGTGCTGGCGATATGCGATGAACTGAAAATACCGATTGATTACGTGGGAATCGGGGAAGGCCTGGAAGATTTGGTGCCCTTCGATGCCCGGCAATTTGTCGAAGCAATTTATGTGTGAGGTGATGACGTGATCGAGATAAGCATCAGCCCGATAGCTTTTTACATCGGAGACCTCGCGATAAGGTGGTACGGTATCATGGTGGCGCTGGCGGTGCTCACCGTGGTGGGGTGGACGTTATGGCAGGTTAAGAGCGGGGCAAAGATTTCCGCAGATACGGTGGTCAATGCCGCGCTTGTGGGCATACCCTCCGGCATCGTGGGCGCCAGGCTGCTCCATGTAATTGACAATTTCGGCTATTACGCCTCGCGCCCCCAGGAAATAATCGGGGGTGGGGGCCTCGCTATCTATGGCGCGGTGCTCGGCGCCGCCGCGGGAGTCTGGGTGTACAGTCGGATGCGCAATCTGTCCTTCGCCTATCTCGCCGATGTTATCACGCCGGGGATTATCCTTGCCCAGGCCGTCGGCAGGGTAGGCTGTGTCCTTAACGGCTGCTGTTACGGAGTGGAGACGGATATATTTTGCGCTTTCATTTACACCCACCCGGAGCAGAACCTGGTGCCCCTCGGGGTAGCGGTGCATCCCACCCAGGTATATGAGATAATCTATAACCTGGTAGTCTTCGGCGTGCTGCTGGCGCTGCGGGGCAAGGTCAAGCCGGAGGGCTCCCTGTTTCTCATCTACCTCAGCCTGTATTCGGCATGGCGCTTCGGTATCGATTTTATCCGGGTGGGTACGGACTTCATGTTCGGGCTGCATGAGGCGCAGATTATCAGCCTGGTGGTGCTGGGGGTCACCATACCGCTGCTCGTGATAAGGGCCCGGCGGAAAAGGACGGAGCCTGAGGACACCGGAGAGATTAGCTGGGACTAGCAGCGAAATCAAGGAGACAAAGGCGAAGGTTCTCTCTGCCACCCCATTTGTCCATCTCCAGGTTATAGACGATGTCCAGAGGGGAAGCTATCTCAGAAAAATACCCGCCCATGTTGAACGCCACCGCACCCCATGTGATTCCCTCTTGCCTCAGCTTGAGTCTGAGATGGTCAGCGCCGTTTCCCATGGTCCGGCATTCCGACACTTCCACCCCGCGACTGATAAAGGTGGGCTGCGGATTACCCTGTCCGAAGGGAGATAACTGCTGTATCCGGGGGTAGATACCCGTGGTGAAATCGCGCAGGCTGACCCGCGCATCGATTTCAAGGTGAGGGCGCAGGTCCAGACCGGCAAGCTGACTTTCGGCGAGTGCCAGCAGCCTTTCTTCCAGTACCGGTAAATTATCGGTTTCCAGTGTGAACCCGGCTGCCCGCGAATGGCCGCCGTACTGGGTAAACAGCTCGCCGTGCTGTGACAATGCGGCGATAATATTGAATTCCGGGATGCTGCGGCAGCTGGCGTGACTCAGCTTTTTTCCGGTCTTGATGACTATTACCGGACGGTAGAACTCCTCCATCAGCCGGCTGGCTACCAGCCCGTTGATGCCCAGGTGATAATCATCGTCCTTGACGATGAGGAGAGGGGTGAGTGTTCCTTCCATTAACCGCTCCCGCGCCTGGCAATATGCGTTTTTCGTCAGCTTCTGCCGCTCCCCGTTCTTTTCCAGGAGCCAGGAGGCCAGTTCACGCGCTTCGTCCGCCGATTCCGTAAGCAGCAGACGGTAACCGCCGGAAGCATTCGCCAGCCTCCCCGAGGCATTCAGGCAGGGCCCGATAATCCACCCGATACTTTCCGCATCCAGTTCACCCTTAATCCCCGTTTGCAGCGCCAATTCCCGGATGCCGGTGCGGGGGTTACGGTTCATCAGCCGGAGGCCTTCCCTGACCAGGTAACGGTTTTCCCCGGTTAACGGCGACATGTCAGCAACGGTCCCGATAGCTACCAGGTCCATGACCTTCTCGATTTCGCCTTCCTTTCCGAGGTTTCGCAGCAGGCCCTGCAGCAGCTTGAACGCGACCCCGGCGCCGGACAGCTCGGAGAAAGGGTAAATGCTGCCGGGGAGTTTCGGGTCTACCACGGCAAGAGCGCGGGGAATTTCCTGAAGGGGCGTATGATGGTCGGTAATAATAACGTCCATTCCCAGTTTACCCGCCCGCTCAACCTCCGCCACGTTGGTGACGCCGCAGTCCACGGTGATAATAAGTCCGGCGCCCTGGTCACGAAGGTTTTTCAGCGCTGAAACAGACAGTCCGTGCCCCTCATTGTGACGGTGGGGTATGTATGGCACCGGGGTTCCTCCCAGGCTGGTAAGCCCCTGGACGAGCAAAGCTGTGGCCGTAATGCCGTCCGCATCGAAATCGCCGTAAATAACGATGTGCTCTCCCGAGAGTAAGGCCTGGTAGATACGGGCGACGGCGCGGTGCATGTCCGGCAGCAGGAACGGGTCAGCAAGAAGACTGCTGTCTCCGGCCAGGAAGGAGTTTATTTGCTCCGGTCCGGTGACGCCGCGATTGTACAGGAGCTGCTGGACAAGCGGCGGTAAAGATTCATCATGTATCAGCTGCGCGGAGGGAATCAGGGGCAGCAGATTCCAGCGACAGTGGTTCAAAAACCTAGTCCCCGGTAAACCTTCGGAAAATCAGTACGGAATTATGACCGCCGAAACCGAATGAGTTAGTGAGGGCCGTGTCCACCTTTGCCGGCCGGGCTGCGTTCGGGACGTAGTCAAGATCGCATTCCGCGTCCGGGTTGTTCAGATTAATGGTGGGAGGAATGATGCCGTTCCGGATTACCAGGATGCAGGTCGCCGCTTCGGATGCTCCGGCGGCTCCGATGAGATGTCCCGTCATCGACTTGGTGGAGCTTATCGGCACTTTGTACGCGTATTCTCCGAAAACGCTCTTGATGGCGCGTGTCTCTGTAATATCGTTCAGCTTCGTGGATGTGCCGTGGGCGTTAATATAATCGATATCCTGCGGCCGGAGGCCAGCTTTGTCCAGGGCGCTCTTCATCGCCTTGGCGGCGCCTTCGCCGTTCTCCAGGGGCTGGGTAACGTGGTAGGAGTCCGCCGTGGCTCCGTAAGCGATGATTTCCGCCAGGATGCAGGCATTCCTTTTCCGGGCATGTTCCAGGTTTTCCAGGATGAGGACGGCAGCTCCTTCACTGACGATGAAACCGTCCCGGTTAGCATCGAATGGGCGGGAAGCCTTTTGGGGCTCGTCGTTTCTGGTGGACAGGGCTTTAAGGGCATTAAAGGCGGTAATTCCCAGCGGATTGATAATAGATTCCGTACCGCCGGCTACCATTACTTCCGCATTGCCGTGCTTGATAAGTTCGTATGCCGCCCCGATAGCATCCGAGCCGCTGGAACAGGCGGAAGTGGTGCACAGCGTGGGCCCCTTGACCCCAAGGTTGATGGATACCTGCGCGGCGGCGATGTCCGCTATCATCATCGGCGCCAGGAAGGGGCTTACCCGGTCCGGGCCGCGCTCTATCAGGATCTTGGTCTGCTCATACAGGGTGTTCAGGCCGCCGATGCCGCTGCCGATAATCACGCCGGTATTGTCCCGGCGGTTGGAGTCCAGCTCAAGTCCGGATGAATCCAGGGCCTGCCGGCTGGCGGCTACTGCCAGCTGCGCGAACCGGTCCATGCGGTGGGCATCCTTGCGGCTGATGAAATCATAAGGCTGGAACCCCTTTACCTCCCCCGCGATTTTCGTTTCCAGCGAAGAGGCGTCACAGAGGGTGATATAATCGATGCCAGACTTACCGGCGACAAGGTTCTGCCAGGTAGCGGCGGTGTCCAGCCCCAGCGGGCCGATGATACCAATACTTGTAGCGACAACGCGGCGATTGTTGTTGGTCACGTTTGGACTCCCGTGTAAAAATATTTAAAAACTGGTTTAAGGAGCAGTCCTCTAATTTTTAACATAAACCGAGACTAACTGCAAGTTCCCTGACTAAAGACTTTTACTCAACCTCAGTCGTTGCTTCTCGCAACAAGCAAGACTGGGTCGAACCGACTAAGGGTTTCATCCGGTTGGTGGGGAAGAAAAGAGCAGTCGCGAGGGTGGGTCAGGGTGGGAAGAAAGTCAAGGGGAGGGGAGGGGGAATTACCTGGAGCCAATCAAAACCGAATATAACCTGAACAAGGTGAACTCCGGCCCGGCATCGCTAGTGTTCCCCGGTAAAGCCGTCCACTATATTTTGCTCCTACTTTGCACCATCGTAATAAGGCAACTTATAATATAAAACAGTAACAGGTACGAGGAAGAAGATTGGTAAAAGGTAACAGGATTGCTTTCGACTTTATCGGATGCAAATTGAACCAGGCGGAAATAGAGTCGCTATCCCGGCAGTTTGCGCAGGCCGGATATCGAGTGGTTTCACCCTCGGCGAAAGCTGATATTTACATACTGAATACCTGCACGGTGACACACGTGGCCGACCGTAAATCCCGGCAGTTGCTGCGGAGGGCTTACCGGTGTAACCCGGAAGCGCGCATCGTGGCCACGGGGTGTCTTGCCGAAAGGGCCGGTAAGGAAATTGCCCGGATGGAGGGCGTGGACCTGGTCGTGGGGAACAAAGAAAAATCGGCATTGCTGGACTTGCTGGGCGGTTTCGGTCGAAAGGAATCTTCCGGCTTGACGACCCTGGAAACGCCCGGTAAACGCGCCAGAACATTTCTCAAAATACAGGACGGCTGCGCCAACCACTGCGCCTATTGTATCGTACCCCTGGTAAGGCACCGTGAGAACAGTGTGCCCGCAGACCGGGTTATTCATGAGGTGACCCGCCGTACTGCCGAAGGGTACAAAGAGGTGGTGCTCACCGGTACCAGGGTAGGGGCGTATCGCAGCGGGGTAACGGACCTGGCGGCTCTGCTCGAGCGGGTCCTCGGGGAAACGGAGATTCCCCGATTGAGAATATCTTCGCTGCAGCCTTATGAAATGACGGACGGGCTCATCGGTTTGTGGCGGGACAGTCGCCTGTGCCCTCATTTCCATCTTTCCCTGCAAAGCGGCAGCGACGATGTGCTCCGGCGCATGAGGAGGCGGTATAACCGGGAGGGGTTTGCCTCCGCCGTCAACCTTCTGCGTGAGAAGATTCCGGACGTGGCGGTGACTACGGATATGATTGCCGGATTTCCCGGCGAGACTGACGCCGAGTTTGAGGACAGTTATGAATTCTGCGCGAGGACAGGATTTGCGCGGATTCACGTATTTCCATATTCGCCGAGGCCGGGAACGGAAGCCGCCGGTATGAACGGCAAAGTGAACGATGTTTTGAAAAAAGCGCGCGAGACGCGTCTCCTGAAGCTGGCGGCGGAAAGCTCCCGGGATTATATGCGGCAGTTCCGGGGAAGAATCATGCCGGTGCTGTGGGAGAAAAAGACTAACGGCGTCTGGTCAGGACTGACCGGCAATTATATCCGGGTATTTACCAGGAGCAACAGCGTCCTCAGCAATCAACTGATGCCGTTCAGGTTAGTTGAATTAAACGAGGACGGATTCCGGGGAGAGCCGGCCGCTATACCTTGCCCTTAGCGGGGCGCTTTACCCCCGGAATACGGAACTCGCAGGGGACCTTCGTCTGGCAGAGACCGCAGCCGCTGTTCGGGTATTTCGCGTTTGATTTGAGGCGGCCGTGGATGTATTCCTCACATTTATTCTTGTCATGGCCTGCTTCCGAAATCGCTCCGGCGGGACAGCGCTGGATGCAGGCGGAACAGCTGCCGTCCAGGTAGAAAAGGCAGTTGTCATAAGGACCCGCGGCCTTTCTGGGACTGGGAGGAAGAGCCATATCAGTGACCACGCTTCCGCACCTGTGAGCGATGCCGCGCCCGCTGATAAAACCGTCTGACAGGCTAAAGGTGCCCAGACCGGCGGCGTAAGCGGCGTGGCGCTCCGACCAGTTGGAGAAGCGCCCTTTTTCATTGCGCAGGGTAGACACAAAGAAAGGCGCCTGCATGGGAGCTACCGCCCGGTGCCCCATGTCCTGCGCCAGCTTGACCACGTATTCCCGCAAAGAGTCGTTGAATTGCTCACCATAATGGCGCGTATCGGACCAGAGGCGGGAGGGCCTTATCTTCTGACGGCGGTTGGATTCCCTGGTCTTGCCGGTGATGGGAAGTATCCAGCTGATAACACAGACATGCCTGGCAACTGACTGCGGGCTATCGTTAAAGGCCAGCGCCAGAACCTCGCGGGGGGTGAGGTGCCGGGGGTCGATAATGGTCTTGTATTCCGTAAAGAGGGGGTCATCGCCGTCGGCGAAGTGGACAATGGGTTCGTCAAATATCTCCTTGTTATCAAGCAGGGAAAGGTGATTCAACGGGCTGGAACTGGTAAATTCCTTGATGCTTTCCGTGATGAATAATGCCTGTTCATTAACGTCAACCATTAGAATACTCCCCCGGAAAATTGTTAACGGACTTTAATCAGTCTCCTCGTGATGAGTGAGAAGCTCCTTGATAGTCCTGTTCGGCATCAAAAACTCTTCTTCCGTGGCAAATTCCTGGCTCATCAGACGGCACTTCTCAAGGAGGCCGTAGAAGTTGATGCTCCACCCCACGCCGAAAGCGGTGGGCATGACCATGCGGTCCGTATAGGGGTTCCAGAACGTGTCGCTCAGTTTTTTCAGGGTGGGGAAACGGAAATCATAGGGGAATATTTTTGCGACGGTGCCGTGCCATGCCCTTTCCTCGGGGGGTTTTTCCATCTCCTGAAGGATGGCAGCCGCGGCGAGGGTAATCGCAGCCACCTCGATGAGCCTCGTGAACCAATCGCCTTTCATCAACACACCCCCTTTCGGTGAATGACTCGTGGTAATAGCTAGATTACATCATTTCGCAACAACATATCAAGTGGGAAAATCAAGATATTACCCGGTAACACATGCTGCCGGGGGTTTTATTTGCACCTGGTTGGAGGGGGGAAGAGAGCGCCGCGAGGGTGGCTCAGGGTGGGAAGAATGTCAACGGGAGGGGAGGGAGCATTACCTTGAGCCGACCAAGACCGGATAAAACCTTGCCTGACGGAGAGGGTGTAATTTGATGACGTGGGTGTGATATAATTGAGACTATGCTGTAAAAATCCAATAGTCCACCGGAGGGGAGAGGAATGAATTCTGGTTTCAATGTCGAAGAGTTTGCCCGGGCCGCAGAGAGGGTAAGGGAGAAAGCCCTTGCCGAAGGCCGTTTGCTGATAGACCCTACTGAGAGTGAGCTCAGGCTTCTCGTGGAGCGTGAACCGGGCGTCAAAAAGACGCTCTATAACAATTTCGTCGCCGAGAGCGAACCTACGTCACGTTCGCAGATGTTCACCAAGAACGGCGTCGATGAACCATTCGGAGAAGAAGAAGCCCGCCTGGTAAAACAGTGCGAAGAAGCGCTGGGCAAAGAAAGGCTGATTTCCATAGACCGGACGGTGGGTAACGAGCAGAGCGATACCGTGGTCAGGCTGATTATCCCGGAGAAGTTCGCTCATATCGCTTATGGCGGAGGAAATCTCTTCGTGCCGGTGCGGAAAAAGGTGGAAAAACCGGACTACCAGATAATATTCTTCGGCGATGAAAGCTGGGAGAAGAACAAGACCAAAGCGCTCCCGGAAAAGGACATTTCCATCCGGACAGCCATGCTCGAAGGCGGGCGCATGGTCAAGATAGTGCGGAACAGCAACTACATCGGGGAGTACAAGAAGGGAGTTTTTGCCGCGGAAGACTGGGTCGCCAAGACCAGGAAAGGCGGCATCTTCCTGCACGCCGGATGCCGGGAAGACTATCTCCAGCTTGCACACGGGGGCTACCGCCCGGTGCGCACCATGCTGGCGGCGCTGAGCGCGAATGGAAAGACCACCACCACCTGCCGTATCCTGGCCCGGAAGGGTATGGAGCGGTCCTGGCTCATCCAGGATGACGGCGGCACCCTGATGCCGGACGGTTCTTACCACGGCTTCGAGCAGGGCGGGGTTTTCGTTAAGACCGAAGGAGTCAACCCCGGAGAGCAGGCGGAGATATTCTATGGCCTGCTAAAGAAAGAGACCGTCGCCGAAAACGTATTCGTAAACGATGACGGCGATTTCGATTTCGAGAATTACGAGCGCACGACCAATGGCCGGGCGGTTATCCTGAGAAGCGACTTCATGCATGCCAGCCCTTATATCGATGTGGAGCGGATTGATAACTTCATCATCATAACCCGCGGGCCGATTATTCCGGCGATAGCCAAGCTGACCCTGCAGCAGGCTGCCGCCCTGATGGTGCTGGGCCAGGCGATGGAGTCCTCCGCCGGCGATCCTACCAAGGCCGGGACAATTCGGAGCGAGTTTTTCTATGACCCGTTCGTGGCGGGTAACCGCGCCGAGCACGCCAACATCTTTTATGAAATCATGAAAGGTCTGCCCCACATGAACTTTTACCTGATGAACACCGGAGGAATCGGTGTCCCGACCCATTATAACTACAAGGACATCAGTGTCGGCCATACTCTCAGCATTCTGGACTCACTGGTGAGAGGCGGACTGGAAGACTGGGTGGATTCCCCGACCGGTTTCAAGGTGCCGGCAGCCATCCGTGCCGTGGATGATATTTACGTTCATCCGGAGCGGATATATCCGCGCGCCGAGTTCGAGGAAAAACAGAAGGAGCTTGACCGGATACGCTACGAAGTAGTGGAACAAATCGGGTCCGGGCTCCATGCCGATATCCGCGGGGTCTTCGCCAAGAACGGTTGACCCCGGGGCGGCACAAGACGGCACGGCGCCGGAAAAATATTCCCGGATATTTCCTGATAAGATATTGACAAAATCGACCCTGACATTTATAATGTAATCATAGCGGTAAACGGTTACCGCATACCGTAAGGAACATCGAGATGAAAAGGGTCTATGTCAGGGAAGAAGCTTGTATCGGCTGCCGGCTCTGCGAGGTATACTGCCGGCTGGCGCACTCCCGTTCCAGGGACCTGATCAAGGCCTTCAAGAAAGAAGAGCCAAAGCCGCTGTCCCGTATCAGGATGGAGACACACGGCGTCGTTTCCTTTTCCGTAAGATGTCAGCATTGCCAGGAAGCTCCCTGTGTCAGCGCCTGCCTTACCGGGGCCTTGTCACGCGACCCTTCTTCTCAGCTGGTTTCGGTTGACGAAAACAGGTGCATGGGATGCTGGACCTGTGTTCTGGTATGTCCCTACGGAGCGATACGACAGGATGCAAGCCGGGGGAAGATAGCGAAATGCGACCTTTGCCAGGGTGAAGACGAGCCGGCATGCGTAGCCAATTGTCCCAATGAAGCGCTCGTCTATGCGGAAGATGTATCCGGTGAAAGTCCCGCCGGGGGAGTCCCTTCAACCGCTTTTGCGAATTATTAACAAAAGGGGGAAAACAAAATGTCATTCAACTGGGGACCAAACTTCATCGTACCTTCGCCGAACCTGAACAACTTCTCGGGGATGGTGCAGCTTCGCGAGGAATTCGACGAGGAGCTATTGCAGAAAGACCTGGAAGCTTTGGGGATCTCCGGGCCCATCGCCAGGGTGGTCAACCCGTGGTACTATCGTAGGAAGAATACGGATACCTGGATTAAAATCGGTGAGTCTGAGGACAAGCATGAGAATTTTCCGGTCAGGTGGGACACCCGTAATCTTGATAACGGGAAATACGAGGTGCTCGGATTGATGCATGTCTTCGTGAAAACCAGCGGCGCGGAAAAAGCTATCGCGCGCCAGAGCATCGTGGAAGTGGCCGTAGAGAACTGAAGGGGTGTATTTTCATGATAGCCGTGATTGATTATAGTGCCGGTAACCTGCGCAGCGTGGTCAACGCCATCACCAGGCTGGGCTATGTGCCGGAAGTGACCGATGACCCGGAAGTGCTGCTCCGCGCCCGAGCGGTGGTCCTCCCGGGAGTTGGCGCGGCGGCGGACACCATGGCGAACCTTAACCGCCTTGGTTTGGTGGATACCATCAAGCAGGTCATCACTGACGGAAAGCCCTTTCTGGGAATCTGCATGGGCCTGCAACTCCTGTTTACCGGTACTGAAGAAGGCGGCTGGCACCAGTGCCTGGGGGTTTTCCCAGGCACAGTGAAGAGACTCCCCCACGGACAGAAGATACCGCACATGGGCTGGAACCAGATGCGGCAGAAGCGGAAACATCCGGTGCTGAACGGTATCCCGGATAAATCGGATTTCTATTTTGTGCACAGTTATTACGTGGACGCGGAAGATAGGTCTCTGGTGCTGGGGGAAACCGCCTACGGGTTGGATTTCTGCAGTATCATCGCCAGGGATAAGCTGGTAGCCACCCAGTTCCACCCGGAGAAAAGCGGCGAAACCGGCTTAAAACTCTATGATAATTTTTTTAAAATGGCCTTCGGAAATAATTAGCGGGAAGATAAGATGATGTCAGAAATCAGGACGGAATATCTGATAATCGGCAATTCCGCCGGGGGCATCGGGGCAGCCGAGGCCATCCGCGACGCGGACGCGTCGGGGAGAATCACCATCATCTCCGGTGAACCTTATCCGGCTTATTCCCGGCCGCTGATTTCAGAGCACCTGGCTGCGGGGTGTTCCCTGGAGAGGATGCTGTTCCGCGATGCGGACTTTTATGAGAGAAACCGTATCGATACCGTGCTGGGAAAAGAGGTCGCGGCGCTTGACATAAATAATAAACTGGCGCGTCTTGACGATGAATCGATAATCCGTTGGGAGAAGTTGCTGCTGGCCACCGGCGGTGAGCCGATTGTCCCTTCCATCAGGGGCATCGATTATCGGGGAGTCTTTACCTTTACCACGCTTGATGACGCCAAAGTGATTTCCCGTTTCCTGGGGGAGTACCGGCATAAATCGGCGGAAGCGGTGGTCATCGGCGGCGGTCTCATCGGCGCCAGCGCCGCGGAGGCCCTGGTAAAGCGGGGCGTGAATGTTAGCATTATCGAGATGAAGGACAGGATACTGAACACTATTCTGGATGAAGAAGCATCAGCAATAGAAGCTGAGGCGCTGCGGCGGGCGGGCGTAAACATTTCCTGCGGACACACCGTGAGTGAGATAAGCAGCTATACCCTGGGCTCGGTAAACCATGTCGAACTGGAGGATGGCACGCTGATACCGTGCCATCTGGTGCTGGTGACAATCGGTGTCAGGCCGCGGCTGAGGCTGGTTTCAGACACGGGCGTCAGCACAAACCGGGGTATCCTGGTAGACCGGCGCATGGCGACTTCTCACCCCAATGTGTATGCCTGCGGTGACGTGGCAGAAGCGTACGACTTTATCCACGGGGAGTGCCGCGTAACCCCGATATGGCCTAATGCCTATCTCGGGGGGCGCGTGGCCGGGGCCAATATGGCGGGCGGTAAGGCTGAATATCCCGGCGGAACATCGATGAACTCGCTGAAATACTTCGGGCTGAATGCCGTTTCGGCGGGAATAGTTACGGCGCCGGATGACAGCTATGAAGAACTGAGCGAAAGAGAAGGAAACAATTACCGCAAGGTTATCCTGAAAGATGGAATCGTCGTAGGGATGGTCTTCGCGGGGGACATTGAGAAATCGGGGATTATTTATAATTTGATGAAAAACAGGGTTGATGTTTCCGAGTATAAACATGCGCTGGTTTCGCGGGATTTCGGGCTGGCCTCGCTGCCGGAGAGTTTCTGGCGGAGTCGTCTCGGAATGCCGGAGACGGCGAAAACAGGGTAAGGGGAGGGGAAAATGAAAGACCTGGGACGGGTGCAGAACCCTCATTCCGATGACAAAGTAATTGATGCCTGCTCCATCTTCGGGATGATGGACACTTCCGGGAAGCCTTTCTCGGGAGAGGGAGTCATACGGGCAATCGCCAATATGCATGACCGCGGTAACGGCCTGGGGGGAGGCTTTGCCGTCTACGGGTTGTACCCTGATTTTGCGGACCATTATGCTTTTCATATCATGTATTCCGGCCCCCGGGGCCGGCATGAGACGGAGGACTACCTGAAAGACAGGTTTGTCGTGGCGCATCAAGAAGAAATACCCACGCGGGAAACTACGATAATCAAGGACCCGCCGCGGGTATTCCGCTATTTCGTTGAGCCGCTCGCGGAGAAGCGCAACGGCATATCCGAAGATGATTACGTGGTGAACAGCGTAATGGCCATCAACACGGAACTTGCGGACTCCTTCGTCTTTTCCGGCGGTAAGAATATGGGGGTCTTCAAGGGCGTTGGGTATCCGGAGGAAATCGCGGAGTATTTTTGCCTGGAGGAATATGAGGGATACCTCTGGACGGCGCACGGCCGGTTCCCGACCAATACTCCGGGCTGGTGGGGCGGCGCCCATCCCTTCAGTATCTTGGACTGGACGGTAGTGCACAACGGGGAAATCTCTTCATACGGCATCAACCGGCGCTACCTGGAACAGCATGGCTACCAGTGTACCATGCAGACGGATACCGAAGTCGTGGCTTACGCCGTCGACCTGCTGGTCAGGAGGCACGAGCTGCCGGTGGAAATCGTCGCGAAGATACTGGCTCCGCCGCTGTGGACCGATATCGAGCGCTGCGCACCGGAAGAGGGTGAAATGCTGTGTGCGCTGCGCCAGGTATATGCCAGCCTTCTCCTGAACGGGCCGTTTACCGTGATAATTGCCCACCAGGGAGAGATGATTGGCCTTACCGACCGTATCCGCCTGCGCCCTCTGACAGTGGGGGAAAAAGGAGACGTAATCTACCTTTCTTCCGAAGAATCGGCCATACGCCTGATATGTCCTGACCTGGACAGGACATGGATACCGGTAGGCGGGCAGCCGGTCATCGGGAGACTCAGGGAAATTTCCGGCCAGCAACCGGAACTGGCCGCAGTGGGGACAGGTTAAAATGCTGACCAAGCGGATTATTCCCTGCCTGGATGTAAAGGGGGGACGGGTGGTCAAGGGCACCAGCTTCGTCAACCTGCGTGATGCCGGCGACCCCGTGGAACTGGCGCGCTTTTATTACGAGCAGGGCGCTGATGAGCTGGTCTTTCTGGATATCACGGCCACGCCTGAAGAGAGGAATACCATGGTGGACGTGGTGGAGCGAATCTCCGCGGAGGTGTTCATGCCGCTGACCATCGGCGGGGGGCTCCGTAATACGGAAGACATAAGGCGCATGCTGCAGGCCGGGGCGGACAAAGTCTCCATCAATTCCGCTGCTGTGCAGCGGCCCGACCTGATTACCGAAAGCGCCGGCAGATTCGGCAGCCAGTGCATCGTGGTTGCGGTGGACGCCCGGCGCGTCGATAGCAAGGCAAAATGGGAAGTCTATACCCACAGCGGACAGAAGCCGACGGGCCTTGACGCGGTCCTTTGGGCGGAAAAAGCCGTATCCCTGGGGGCTGGCGAAATACTGTTGACCAGCATGGATGCGGACGGCCACCGCGCCGGCTATGACATCGGGCTGACGCGCGCCATCTCCGAGGCGGTCACGGTGCCGGTGATTGCCAGCGGCGGGGCGGGGACCCTGGAAGACCTTTACCTGGCCCTGACCGAGGGCAAGGCGGACGCCGTGCTGGCGGCCAGCATTTTTCACTACGGGACTTATTCCATCGGCGAGACGAAAAGTTATCTCGCCGGGAAGGGGATACCGGTGCGGCTTAAAGGGGGTGCGGGATGAAGACGTATCTGCCGTCACAGTTTATTATCGAGAGAGACAGGGAGCGGTGCATTGCCTGCGAGGTCTGCGTGAACCAGTGCACCTTTGATACCCACTATTATGACGCGGAAAGCGGTGAGATGGGCATTCGCCCGGGGAACTGCGTGGGATGCCACCGCTGTACTACCTTTTGCCCGACCCATGCCCTGACCGTAAAAAGAAACCAGTCGGAATACCGGCAGAACTATAACTGGTCACGGGAGGCCATCGAGGACATTACCAAGCAGGCTGAGACGGGTGGGATGCTGCTGACCGGGATGGGCAGTGACAAGGGCCATAAGATTTACTGGGACCACCTGTTGCTCAATGCCAGCCAGGTAACCAATCCCTCCATAGACCCGCTCCGTGAGCCTATGGAGCTGGCGACCTACCTCGGGCGCAAGCCTGACCGGCTTGAGTTCGAGCGCGGTTCTTCGACGCTGAAGACGAAGCTGACGCCGCAGGTGAAGCTGGAGCTTCCGGTAATGTTCGCCGCCATGTCCTACGGCGCGGTCAGTTTGAACGTGCAGAAATCGCTGGCCCGCGCCGCTGAGGAAATGGGGACTCTCTGGAATACCGGAGAGGGCGGGCTCCACCCTGAATTATATAGATACGGCAAGAATACCATCGTACAGGTAGCTTCGGGCAGGTTCGGAGTGCATGCGGACTATCTGGAAGCGGCCAGGGTGGTGGAGATAAAGATTGGACAGGGGGCCAAGCCGGGCATCGGCGGGCATCTGCCTGCGGAGAAAGTCAGCGCAGAGGTCTCCCGGACGCGTATGATTCCCCAGGGAACGGACGCGCTTTCCCCGGCACCCCAGCATGACATATATTCGATTGAGGACCTGGGGCAGTTGATTTACGCCCTGAAGGAAGCGACCAACTACACCAAGCCCATTTCGGTGAAGATTGCCGCCGTACACAACGCGGCCGCCATCGCCAGCGGCATGGTGCGGGCCGGGGCGGACATCATCGTCCTCGACGGGCTGAGGGGTGCAACGGGCGCGGCGCCGAAGGTCATCCGTGACAATGTGGGGATTCCCATCGAGATGGCGCTGGCCTCCGTGGATACCCGGCTGCGGCGGGAAGGTATCCGCAACCGGGCATCGCTGGTGATATCCGGCGGCATCCGCAACAGCGCCGACGTGGCGAAAGCGGTAGCCCTGGGCGCTGACGCAGTAAATATCGGTACGGCGGCGCTTATCGCCCTGGGCTGCCATGTCTGCCAGCAGTGCCATACAGGGAAATGCGCCTGGGGAATCTGCACCTCTGACCTTGCCCTGACCAAACGGGTCAACCCGGAAATCGGCGCGCGGCGCCTGGCAAACCTGCTGCGCGGCTGGAGCCTGGAAATAAAGGATATGCTGGGCGGTATGGGCGTCAACGCCCTGGAGAGCCTGCGGGGGAACCGCTTGCAGCTGCGGGGCATCGGGCTCAGCGACCGGGAGCTGGAAATTCTGGACGTCAGGATGGCAGGGGACTAAAAATGGTAGAATCAATGGTGAATCCGGTACTTGAAATCGATGCCGGCGGCGTCTACTATCGCGAGCTAAACGGGATGCTCCGGGAGGCCGTAGCCGGCGGGGCGAAGCGGGTGGAACTGCGGAACGTTTGCGGGCAGCGCTACATCGGCACGGACCTGGACGGGCAGATAGAAATCGAGATAACGGGAACGCCGGGCAATGACCTGGGCGCCTTTATGAACGGGCCTCGAATCTTCGTAAAAGGCAATGCCCAGGACGGCTGCGGCAATACCATGAACGAGGGTGAGATTATCGTCCACGGCCATGCGGGAGATATCGTGGGGCTTTCCGCACGCGGCGGCAAAATCTTTGTCCGCGACGAGGTGGGCTACCGGGCGGGTATCCACATGAAGGAATATGAGGGCAAGAGGCCGGTGATAGTTATCGGCGGGACGGCCCAGGACTTCGTGGGGGAGTACATGGCAGGGGGCATTCTGATATTACTCGGTCTTAATCTGGCAGAGAATGAATGTCACCGGGCCAAGTTCATCGGCACCGGGATGCATGGCGGCGTGATTTACCTTCGGGGGACCGTGCAGGACTACCAGCTGGGCAAAGAAGTGGGCGTCACCGGGATGGAAGACTCGGACCGGCAGGTCCTGGGAAAATATGTGAGGGAATATTCCGGTTATTTCAGGCAGGATGCCGAAAAGATTTTGGACCATGATTTCGTCAAGCTTTTCCCGCGCTTTACACGCCCCTATGGAAGGCTTTACGCTTATTAAAGAAAAGCGGAGGGCCGTCATCTGATGAAAATCGGGATTATCGCCAGCAGGAGCCCGGCAAGCGAAGAGCTGTGCTCCGGGCTGAAGTCCGAAGGATATGAGTGCATCCGTTTTCCTCCTGAAAAGGAGTCCCTGGAAGAGCTCAGGGAGAAGCGCCCCGCCCTGGTCCTGCTCGATATGGAAAACAAGCAGGCGGGGGAACTTGCCCGAGAGATAAGCGGGATAGAAGACCTGCCCATTATCGCGCTTGTGCCCCGTACCGCGGCCAGGAGCTTGAACGGCAGTCTGAAAAACGTAGACGATTTTATCTTTCATCCCGTTGGCCTTGCCGAGCTCGGTCTGCGGGTAGCCCGGATATTGAATAACAACAATCCCGCCGGTGGCGATGAGTATATCAAACACGGCGACCTCATAATTGACCTGGCCCGGTGCGAAGTGTTCCTGCGGGGTGCGGCGGTTGTGCTGACTTACCGGGAGTATGCCCTGCTCAAGTTCCTGGCGGATAACCCGGGGCGCACCTTTACCCGTGACAGGCTTCTCGACCGCGTCTGGGGCTATGACTACTACGGGGGTGACCGGACCGTGGATGTCCATGTCAGGAGACTGAGGGGCAAGCTCGGAGATATCGATGACAGCTACATCGAGACGGTGCGTAACATCGGCTACCGGTTTCGTAAAGACCCTTCCCTGTAAATAAAATCGCGTAACACGGATTTAACCCCTCCGAAATATACCGGAAACATTTCTCCCTTAAACTGTAATAAATAGAGGTGGAGGTGGAGAAATGACTATCAATTCTGCGGATACTGCCTGGGTGCTCCTTTCAGCCGCGCTGGTGATGCTGATGACGCCGGGACTGGCCCTGTTCTACGGGGGTATGGTGCGGCGGAAAAACGTTCTTTCCACCATTATGATGAGTTTTGCCGCCCTCGGGTTAATCGGTCTGCTCTGGGTCCTCTACGGGTACACGTTAGCCTTCGGTTCCGACAGGAGCGGGATTATCGGCGGGCTGGACTTCATCGGTCTGTTAAACGTGGGGCAGGCCCCTTCCGCAATATACGCTACTACCGTGCCGCACCTCGCTTTCATGATATTTCAGGCTATGTTCGCGGTGATTACCGTCGCCTTGATAACCGGGTCTGTCGTAGAGAGAATGAAGTTCAGCTCCCTGATGGTCTTTTCCGCCCTCTGGCTAACCATTGTCTACAGCCCGGTGGCGCACTGGGTGTGGGGTGACGGTGGCTGGCTGCTCAAGCTGGGGGCGCTCGACTTCGCCGGCGGCGCGGTGGTACATATCAATGCCGGCATTTCGGCGCTGGCCCTGGTTGCTTTGCTGGGTCGCCGCCGGGGATTCCCGGGCCAGATGATGGAACCGAACAATATCCCCATGGTGGTACTGGGCGCGGGACTGCTCTGGTTCGGCTGGTTCGGCTTCAATGCCGGCAGCGCGCTGACATCCGGAGGTCTGGCGGCCAGCGCTTTCGTGGCTACCAACACCGCCGCCGCCACGGCAGCCTTCGTCTGGATGCTGTTAAGCTGGCGCCACAGGAGGCCCACCGTCCTCGGCACGGTCACCGGCGCCGTTGTCGGTCTGGTGGCCATTACTCCGGCGGCGGGTTTCGTACCCCCGCTGGCCGGAATACCCATCGGTGGCATCGCGGCGGTGATTTCCTACTACGGAATGATTCTATTCAAGATTAAGCGCGGCGTGGACGACTCCCTGGATGTTTTTGCCTGCCACGGGCTGGGAGGAATCTGGGGGGCGGTGGCTACCGGTATCTTCGCCAGCGCGGCGGTAAACGCCGCCGGGGCTGATGGCCTGCTGTACGGAGGCGTTCTTCAGTTCATGAAACAGCTGGTCGCTATCGCCGCGGTGGGGGCGTATGCCTTCGGTGTGACCTGGGTGCTTGGTAAAATAATCGACGTCACCATAGGTCTGAGAGTGGGACAGACAGAAGAGACTGTCGGACTGGACCTGTCACAGCACGGTGAAAGAGCTTACGGGGGGTTACTACGATGAAAAAGATAGAGGCTGTTATCAGGGAAGAAAGGCTGGACGCGGTCAAGGAAGCCCTTCAGGGCCTGGGATACTTCGGGATGACGGTCAGCCAGGTATGCGGCAGGGGCAGGCAGATGGGGCTCTCATTGCAGTGGCGCGCGGGCGAGTACCGGGTTGACCTGCTGCCCAAGATAAAGATTGAACTGGTAGCGCTGGACGAGGACATTTCGAGGGCGCTGAACGCCATCGTCACCAGTGCCAGGACAGGGGAAAAGGGGGATGGTAAAATATTTGTCCTTCCCGTGGAGGATGCGGTACGGGTGCGTACCGGCGATACCGGGGATAATGCCATTTGATATATTTTTAAAAAAAAGACAAAATAAGGTAATTAAAGGAGGCAAAGATGTCAGACAAAGGTAAGGGAGAAGGTAAGGAATATGTCCTCAAGATGGCCAGGGAGAACGATGTAAAGTTCATCAAGCTTTGGTTCACGGACATCCTGGGTATGCTGAAGAGTTTCAGTATCACCGTAGAGGAACTGGAGGGGGCCCTGGAGGAGGGGATGGGTTTTGACGGCTCATCAATCGAAGGGTTTGCCCGTATCGATGAGAGCGACATGGTGGCTTTGCCGGACCCGGATACGTTCCAGATGCTTCCCTGGCGCCCCCGTGAGCACCGCGCGGTGGCCCGCATGTTCTGCGACGTAATGAAGCCGGGAGGGGAGCCCTTCGAGGGAGACCCGCGGTTTGTCCTGAAGAAGAACCTGAAACGGGCGGCGGACCTCGGTTATACCTATTACGTGGGCCCGGAGCTGGAATATTTCTATTTCAAGGACTCCACCTGCACCGTGGGGCTGGACGCGGGAGGGTATTTTGACCTGACCCCCCTCGATGCCGCCCTGGACCTGAGGCGGGAGACCGTGCTTACCCTGGAAGAGATGGGTATCGGCGTGGAATATTCCCACCATGAAGTGGCAGCGAGCCAGCATGAGATAGACATGCGCTACACGGATGCCCTCACCATGGCGGACAACGTGATGACCTATCGCCTGGTGGTGAAACAGATTGCGTTGAAGAACGGGGTCTACGCCACCTTTATGCCCAAGCCCGTTTTCGGCATCAACGGCAGCGGAATGCATGTCCACCAGTCCCTTTTCCGTGGCGAAAAGAACGCCTTCTTCGACCCGAAGGACCCCTATCATCTGTCGAAAGAAGCCAGGTGCTTCATCGCGGGACTGCTGAAGTACGCTCCGGAGATTACGGCGGTAAATAATCAGTGGGTCAATTCCTTTAAACGGCTGGTACCGGGATACGAAGCTCCGGTATACCTTTCCTGGGCGCGGCGCAACCGCTCTGACCTCGTCCGCGTGCCGGAGTACCGGCCCGGGCGGGAAAAAGCCACCAGGGTTGAGTTCCGCTCCCCGGACCCGGCCTGCAATCCGTATCTTGCTTTCAGCGTCATGCTTGCCGCCGGCCTTGAAGGAATCGAAAAAGGCCTTGAGGCGCCCACCCCGGTTGAGGAAAACGTGTACGAGATGAGCGAAGAGGAAAGGAACAACCGGGGCATCGGCACTCTTCCGGCGAGCCTGCTGGAAGCGATACTCCTTACGGAAAAAAGCCAGGTGGTGAAGAAAGCGCTGGGGAACCATGTCTTCGAGGCCTTTATCGCCAATAAGAAGATAGAATGGGATATGTACCGGACCCAGGTTACGGAATACGAACTGAAAAAATACCTGCCGGTGCTCTAAAAGCATTAACCAATCTGCGCGCCCCCACCGCGGGCTTTCCGGGTGGGGGTTTGCCGTCTCCGGTTTAGCTTTTCGGTTCGGGGTGATATAATATCTGCAACATCAGGAGGGATTCCTTTCTATGGCACAGGTAATCGGTTCCGATGCCGAACGGAAGGTCATGGCTATCCTCAAGGTCTTGAGCGAGTCATCCGAGCCTCTTGGCTCGATTACCATCGCTCGGGAACTGGAGCGCTACGGCGTTTTTCTGAGCGAGCGGGGCGTCCGCTATCACCTCAGAATCACCGATGAACAGGGTTATACCCGCCCCATGGGCCGTGACGGCCGCATGATTACCGAGCAGGGCGTGCAAGAGCTGAAAATGGCGCTGGCGCCGGACCAGGTGGGGTTTATCCAGGATAAGCTGGAAACCCTGGCTTTTCTGACCACTTTCGACCCGGTGCGGAAGACGGGAAAAGTCCCGGTCAATACCTCGTTAATCGAGAAAGGTAAATTCAAAAAGGCGCTCGCGGTAATGCGGGAAGCCTTTAATGCGAAGCTCTGTGTTAGTGACATGGTGGCGGTGGCAGAGGAGGGGGACAAGATAGGCTCCATTGTTATTCCCCGGGGTAAAGTGGGGCTGGCGACGGTGTGCAGCGTCACTATCAACGGCGTATTGCTCAAGGCGGGAATCCCGGTGGGCTCCCGGTTCGGCGGGGTCCTGGAAGTCAAAGACATGCAGCCCCGCAGGTTCGTGGCCATCATCAACTATGCCGGGACTTCGATAGACCCCTCGGAGCAGTACATACGGGCCGGGATGACTAGTGTCAGCAGTGTGGCGAAAACGGGTAACGGAAAGCTGCTGGCTAACTTTCGGGAGATGCCCGCGCCGGCGCGCCAGCTCGTGGAGCAGAAAGCGGCGGAGTTGAAAGAAGCCGGGATAACCGGAATCTTCTCCCTGGGTAACATCAGTGAGCCGATGTGCGAGATTCCTCTCGGTCTGAACCGCATGGGTATGGTGCTGCTGGGGGGACTAAACCCCGTGGCTACCGTGGCCGAAGCGGGTATTTCCGTGGAGAGCTTCGGGGAAAGCGGGCTGCTGGACTACTCCTCTCTGACCAGTTTCTGGAAGCTGTACGGAAATCACTAAGGACAGGCCCACCGCCCGTTTCCTGATGTTCGGAATTGCTTGCCGTTTTTGACTGCAGCGGAGGTTATTTAGCCTGACCGCAGATCACACGCCGGCTACCTGGACCGGGGTGCCGTTGGTCACGAAGGAGCCGCCCGGAGAACCGATGTCCTGGCTGATGGTGTTGGGATTGCCTCCGAGGTCAACGCCTTCATGGTCCGGCTGATATAGGGCCCCCTCTCCGATAGCCACCACCCCGGGCATTATCCGTTCCGTGACGTAAGCCTGTATCAGCAGGGTCCCGATGTCGTTGAAGACCTTGACCTTTTCCCCGTTGCGGATGCCTCTGGCGGAGGCATCTTGAGCGGAGAGCCAGACCACATGGGGCTCCAGGCCTTTCAGGAGAGGGGCAAATTCAAAGGAGGCATGTGCCCGGCTGCGGAAGTGGAAAGTGACCAGCTGCAGCGGATATTCTTCCGGCCATGGTTTTCCTCCGCGAGGGTCGATGTATTTTGGTACCGGCGGGATTTCCGGATTATTCATGTCCGCCAGCCGCTGAGAATATATCTCGATTTTACCGGAGGGAGTGGGGAAGGGATTATTGGCCGGGTCTTCAATCTGTTTACGGTAAGATACAACGGGGAACTCTACCTGGTGGTAGCGCACGATTCCCTTTTTGAAAGCTTCGATGTCCTTAAGGTCCCTCTCGGCTTCCGGCGCGCTCGATATGGTATAGTCCAGCCATTCTTCATCGCTCTTCCCTTCCAGGAAGTCGGTCATGCCCAGGCGGGAAGCCACCTGCTCCGTAACCCATATGTCAGACCTGGCCTCTCCCGGAGGGTCCATCACCTTCCGGCAGAACATATGGTACTCTCCGCAAAGCCAGGGGCGGCTGTAGTCATCTCTTTCCCAGTGAGAGATGATCGGCAGGACGATGTCAGCGCACCTGGCGGTGGGTGTCATGAACTGATCGCTGACCACGACGAAGTCCACTTTTTGCAGTGCTTTAATGCCTTTGTTCACGTTTGTGGTCTGGTTAAGGGGGTTGGCGTACATTACCCAGGCGAACTTGAAGTCAGCGGGATATCCGCCTTCCTTTCCCTTGAGGACGGCATCCCAGATTTTGCCCACCGGTACCATGGTCTCGTTCTTCACGTTCGGATTGAGGCTGACCGCCTTGCGCTCCGGGTCAAGGGGATTTACCCCGATGGGCATGACTGACGGGGCGGTGGGCTGGGTAGGACCCGGCGAAGCGCCGATGCCGATAATCGCGCTGTTCCCCGAGCCGCCCCCGCTCCTGCCGACATTGCCGGTCATGCATGACAGGGCCGCGCCGGCCCGGTGCGTTTGCTCCCCGTAAGAGGTACGGCCGGGACTGAAGCCGAGCAATAGCGCCGCCGGTCTGGTGGCAGCATATTCAAGGGCCAGGGCTTCGATGGTAGCGGCAGGCACGCCGCAGATTGCCTCGGCCCAGGAAGGGGTCTTGGCCTGGCCATCCTCTTTCCCGAGGATATAATCACGATAGCGGTCAAAGCCGACGGTATAAGTATCCAGGAATTTCTGGTCCTGGAGGTTATTATTCAGTATTACATAGGCCATGGCGACGAGCATCGCGGCGTCCGTACCGGGCCTGATGGGTATCCATTGATCCGCCCAGGTGGCCGCGGAGCTATGGAAACGGGGGTCAACAGCGATTATCCGGGCTCCCGCTTCTTTGGCGTTGCAGATGTGGTCCGGAGTTCCCGTGCCCCAGATGGTATGCGCCGGGTTCCAGCCCCACATGATAATCAAGCGGGAATTTACCAGGTCATCCCTGGTGCTCTCCGTGGCGTGCGAACCATAAGTGACCCTCCCGGAAAAATAGGCGGCTTCGCCGGAGTAGCTGCCCCAGCGGATGGTATAACCACCAAACCTGTTTAAGAGACGGAAAAGTAAGGCCGGACTATGGAGCCGGCCCGGACTGCCGCTCGCGGTCAGGGTAAATATCGCCTCGTTGCCGTATTCTTTTTTTACCCGCTTGAGCTCTCCGGCAATACGGTCGAGGGCTTCGTCCCAGGAAATGCGCTGGTAACTGTCGCTGTAGCCGCGCGGGCCGACCTTCTTCAGGGGATATTTTAACCGGTCGGGTGAGAGAATCCTGCTCAGTATTCCGTAGCCCCGGGCACAGGCTTTCAGCTCGTCGGCGGGCTCAATCCTGAATGGTACGCCATCTCTCAGATGTACCCGGTAAAGGCACTTGCCGCCGCAGTCGAAGCAGCCGCCGGTCAGGATAACTTCAGTCTTGTTCTGTGTCACTGCCGCATGCCCCCGTTTCTGGAGAATGTTTATCGTTAACTACAGTACAATACAAGCTCCAGCTTGTCAATTTTTGCATCACTTCCTGATGGATAGGTTCTCTAATGTTTTTCAAAATGGATGAACGCAGACCGGAGAATCTTTCTAATAACATATTATCATACCGGATAAACCTTGACATATACGTAATAAAATGTAACAATGAGCAAGGATTTTTATAGGATTGCTCAGGAAATTAATCATTCAAGTAGAGGGGAAGACAAAATATATAAAGGGGGTGAGACTGGAAAAGAAACAATTTGCGAATTCCGGTAAAACAAGTCTGGAAGAAAAGGAAGGAAAAATGATAAAAAAAGTAACAATCGGGATATTGTTATTAGCAGTAGTCCTTACTACTGTTCTGGCCGCCTGTACTCCCGCACCCGCTCCTACCGTTACGGTCACCCAGCAGCCCACCACTACTACGCCAACCCATCCCATGGTTTCTATCAGCCAGTGGACGGCACCGTTCGCTACCGGTACTTACAATCTAGCATTCGGCATGGAAGACCTGAGTAAAAAACACCATCCCTGGCTGAGGCTCCAGGCCGCGGAGACCCCGGGCTACGCTTATAATATCAAGTCCCACGCAGAACAGCCCGGTCTGTGGGATAATACCGTCATTGCAGCGGCTGCCCTGGATCTCTTTCTCGCTTCGAAGAAAGTAGCTCCTTATGCTGACGTGCCTAATGCCATCGTAGGCTACCGGCGTTTATTGTCCCACGCTTCTCAGCTCATCTGGTTGGTGAGTCTTAACCCTGATATCAATAGCCCGGACGACCTGGCGGGCAAGAAGATAGCCATCGGTACCAAGAGCCAGACAAATGTGGGCGTCGGCCCGAGCTACCTGCTGGTCGAAGGCATGGGGCTTGACCCTGCCAACATCCAGTACATCGGGCACGCAGCTGCCATGACAGCCCTCCTTGACGGGCTGGCGGATGTTGCCGTTACCCTGGCTTACGCCAACCCGGTTGACCAGATTTATACCCCCGGTCCTCCCCAGATACAGCTCGAAGCTTCAGGGAAAACACCCTACTACATCGGCTTCCCGCAGTCAGCTTTCGATGCTGTCAGAGCTACGGGCATTCCGAGCCCTTCCGCAGTGATGCCGGCAGGGAAATTCACGAACCAGAACGAAGAAATCCTGGCATATGGTACCGTCAACGGCTTTTTCGCCAAAGACGTTTTCCCGGAAGATGTTGCTTATGAGATTACCAAGTTCTGGTTGGAATACGGTGTCGAGCACCTTGAAGAGTACACTGCAGATGGCAAACTGGTAACACCCGGGGGAATGATCTATGGTGGAATCCAGAAAGACTTCCACCCCGGTGCGCTGCGGGCTTATGAGGAAGCCGGCATCAGCATACCGGAGAAATAGAATACTCCTGATTAAATCGTGAAAACACGGGTGGGGGAGCCGTTCCCCCACCCTAAAGACCGGGTAGAGTTGCCCGGATAAAAGGGACCATACAATCGCGGGAATCGTCCCCGGAGTAGTTTATCATACTTTAAGGAGGGATTGATGAGAAGATTAGGCTTGTTTGTAATTGTCCTTGTCATGATAGCAACCTTATTAGCAACCGCGTGTACCCCAACCCCAACCCCAACCCCGTCACCATCTCCTTCTCCGTCACCGTCACCAACCGTCGCACCTCACCCGATGGTTACCGTTAACGAGTGGGCTTCACCTTTCGCTTCATCCACCTATACCGTCGCCTTCGGGATAGAAGACCTGGCCAAGAAATACCATCCATGGCTGAGGCTCCCCGCCGCGGAGACTCCGGGATTTGCTTATAACATCAAGTCTCACGCTAATCAGCCGACCCTGTGGGAAGATACTGATATCGCCGCGGCCGCGCTGGATATATATGTAGCCTCCAAAAAGCTGGCCCCTTATGATGACCAGGCTAATCCCATCGTGGGTTACCGGCGTCTGGTATCCCATTCCACGCAGCTAAACTGGCTGGTCACGCTTGACCCCAACATCAAGACCGCGGCTGACCTCGCCGGCAAGAAGATAGCCATCGGCACCAAGAGCCAGACAAATGTGGGCGTCGGCCCGAGCTATCTGCTGGTCGAAGGCATGGGGCTCGACCCTGCCAACATCCAGTATATCGGGCATGTGGCAGCCATGACCGCGCTGCTTGACGGACTGGTGGATGTTTCCATTGACTTCGCTTACTCCAGCCCGGTTGACAAGATTTATATCTCCGGCCCGACCCATCTCACACTGGAGTCCTCAGGGAAAAAGTTCTATTATATCAACTTTCCAGAGGAAGCTTTTACCAATGCCACTGCTAAAGGGCTTCCGACTCCTTCCGCGGTGATTCCGGCGGGGACATTTAAAGACCAGGCGGGTGATGTTACGGTTTACGCTGCCTCCAATGGTTTTTATGTAAAAGACGTTTTCCCTGAAGACCTCGCTTATGAGCTTACCAAGTTCTGGCTAGAGGTTGGCACCCAGCACCTAACGGAATACTCTGACTACGGCAAACTGGTGACGCCGCAAGGCATGATTTTTGGTGCCGTCAAGGCAGGATTGCACCCCGGCGCCCTAAAGGCATATGAAGAAGCCGGATTAACCATTCCAGAAAAATAGATGATGAAGACCATGAGGGGGGGAATCCCCCCCTCCTCATGACTGAGGTGAGACCGGTTGGAACAAGAAAAAAGTCCATCTAAAGTTCTTGACGTCATAATCGGGGCAGTGGCATTGCTCATGGTGGTTTACCACCTGTCCATCACCCAGCACATCTTCACGAGCGCAATCGAAAATCTGGTCATCCACCTCGGCTTCGCTCTGGTGCTGGTCTATCTGTTATCCATGAAAAAGGCTAAGAGTAAAAAAGCCTGGTTTTTACCATTGCTCCTCATTGCCGCCAGCCTTACGGTAACTGTTTATATCATCGCTTTCTTTAGTCACCTTGAAGAAGTTCCCGGCATGCCCAATCCCACAGACTTTGTGATGGGTATCATATTGATTGTCGTGGTGGTTGAAGCCACCAGAAGGGCATGGGGTCTTACCCTGCCTCTGATAGCGATAATCTTTGCCGCCTACTTCTTTTTCGGGCAGCATTTACCCTGGGGCTTGACCCATCCTCCTTTCCTGCCGAAGTTTATCGTTTCGGTGCTGGGGATAGGTTTCAGCGGCGTTTTGGGAGATTTTACCGCGGTTTCAGCGAATTTCATCTTTTTGTTCATGGTCTTCGGCGGTCTGCTGCAGATATCCGGCGCCCTGGAACTTATCCTGGAAATCGGAAAAGCCGCGGGCAAGGTGTTAGCCGGTGGACCGGCCCAGACGGCGGTGATAGGGTCGAGTATGGTGGGGATGGTCTCCGGGTCTGCCGTGGCTAACGTGGTGCTCACGGGCTCCTTTACCATTCCTCTGATGAAAAACAGCGGGTACCGCCCGGAGGTCGCCGGAGCCGTGGAAGCGTGTGCTTCTACGGGGGGGCAGTTGATGCCGCCCATCATGGGTGCCGCCGCCTTCATCATGGCCCTGCTCCTCGGGGTGCCTTATGTGACCGTCATGGTCGCGGCGCTGATACCGGTAATACTCTATTATTATTCGGTGGGCCTGGGGGTTGAAATCATTGCCCGGAAGGACAGGATACCTCCCAGCAAGGAACCGGTGAACGGCAAACTTATCCTCAGCCGGGCCCCGTCATTCCTGGTGCCGCTGGGTCTGATAATCGTCCTTTTGCTGATGAGGTATAGCCCCAATTACACGGCATTTTATGGAATCATCGCGCTGCTGGTGCTTACCTTCATCAGAAGGAGCACGCGGCCTTCTTTTTCTAAACTTATCCAGGGATTTTCCGAAGGCGCCGCCAGCGGAGCACAGATAGCCGTTGCCTGCGGAACTGTCGGTATCATCGCGCAGACGTTGTATACCACCGGTCTCGGGGTAAAGTTTACCGGAATCGTGGAGCAATTGTTCGCCGGGAACCTGTTCCCCGCCCTTCTGGCAACGATGATAATATCCATTATCCTGGGCTGCGGCGTTCCTACACTCGGCGCCTATGTCATCGTGGCGCTCGTGGTCTCCCCGGCTCTGGTCAGAATGGGTGTGCCGCAGCTATCGGCCCACTTCTTCGCCTTTTACTTTGCCATAATCTCGGCGCTCACGCCGCCCGTGGCAATGGCAATATTAGCGGCATCGGCAATCGCTAAAGGAAGTTACTGGAAGATGGGGTTGGAATCGGTAAAACTGGCGATAGGCGGGTTCATCATTCCCTTTCTTATCATTTACAGCCCGGTAATCCTGCTGCATGGCGGTGAGCCGCTTGATGGGGTGCTCTCAATTCTCGCCAGCTTTCTGAGCATTACATCACTCAGCGCACTGGTACACAGTTACTTCCTCGTGCGTACCGGGTGGCTTCAGCGGATAGCCTTCGCTACCTGCGCCGGAGTATCCCTGGCATATATTGTCACCCAGAATTACATATTGATGGCGGTTAGCATCCCGCTATTTATAGGACTGATGGTAATACAATGGAACGAGCGAAAAAGACTGAAAACAATCGAAGCATAGTAGAGGTACGTACCGGAGGCTGTAACGATTGCGGCGGCCGCTGCCCTTACAAGGTCTTTGTGGAAGACGGGGTTGCCCGAAGAATCGAACCTTACGAAGACCTGCGTCCGTGTGTCAGGGGTTACGCCTACCGGGAACGGGCCTATTCACCGGAAAGACTGCGGACCCCGCTGGAGCGTACAGGCGTGAGGGGCGAGGGCAAATTCAAGGAAATTACCTGGGACCGTGCTCTCGATAGGATTGCGGGAGAGTTAATCCGGGTAAAGAAAGCCTACGGCAATGAGGCCATCATGCTGGCGCTGGGGAGCGCCTTCCAGGGCCACCTCCATTGCTCTGTCGTCCTCCAGAGGCTGATTAACCTGTTCGGGGGGTATACGTCCCTGTGGGGCTCTCTTTCTGCGGAAGCGGCGGCGGTATCCTCACGCATCACTTACGGAACGCTGACGGCGGGCCACAGTCGAGACGACACGGTCAACTCAAAACTGATACTTCTCTGGGGCATTAATCCCGCCGAGAGTATCATCGGAACGGATACCACTTTCAGCCTGGTTAAAGCCAGGGAAGCCGGGGCGCGGATTATCGCTCTTGACCCGCGTTATACCAATACCGCCGCAGTCCTCGCCGACGAATGGCTGCCTGTATATCCGGGTACTGACGCCGCACTGGCGCTTGCCATGGCTCATACCGTGATAACGAAGGGACTCCATGATAAAAGGTTCCTGGATAAATATACCGTCGGCTTCGATGTTTTTGCCGATTATGTGCTGGGAAAGACGGACGGAGAGCCGAAGACCGCCGCCTGGGCGGAGCGGATAACCGGACTGGCCGCGCCTAAAATCGAACAACTGGCCGTGGAGTATGCCACCTTCAAGCCTGCGGCTATCATTACCGGATTTGCCCCTGGCAGGACCGCATACGGGGAGCAGTGGCACAGGGCCGCAGCCACACTGGCAGCGATGACCGGTAACATCGGTATTCACGGTGGTGAGCCTGCCGGTTTCCTGCGGCTGCCGGGAGTGCCTTCGGGGGAGAGGCTGAGCATGGGACCTTCGCTCCCGCCGCTGCATAACCCGGTTGAACCGGAAGGCCTGGGACCATTTGCCGGAAGTTCCTCGATAGACCCGGCGCTGAAAAGCCGCTACCGGGTCCATTCCACCCAGGTCTGGGACGCCATAATAAAGGGAAAAGCGGGAGGCTATCCCAGCGATATCAAGCTGCTGTATATCGTCATGCGAAATGTCATCAACCAGTACCCGAACACCAAAAAAGGCCTGGAGGCCATTCATAAGCTGGAGTTCATCGCGATTCATGAGCATTTTATGACCCCTTCGGCTAAATTCGCTGATATTATCCTTCCGGTAACCACTCACTGGGAGAAGAACGATTATATGAGGCCGTGGCTTACGGGGACGTATTTCATTCATACCAACAAGGTTATGGACCCTTTGCCCGGCTGCAAGAGCGACTTTGAAGTATGCCAGGAGCTGGCGGTCAGGCTGGGTGTGACAGGTTACAGTGATAAAACCGAGGAAGAGTGGATTAAAGAGATTATCTCTCAGGCCCCGGATATGACCGAAGAAGTACCGGACTACGAGCAATTTAAAAAGGAAAGCCTCCACCGCATCCGGTTGCCCGAGCCGGTTGTCTCCTTCCGGGAGCAGATAAATGACCCGCAGCGTAATCCTTTCCCCACCCCCTCGGGTAAAATCGAAATCTATTCCGAAGCCCTGGCTGCTCTGAATAATCCATCTATTCCCCCCATACCGACTTACATCCCCACCTGGGAGGGAAGAGATGATGCCCTGGCAAAGGAATACCCCTTGCAGCTGGTCAGCTACCATGCTAAAACGAGGACCCATTCCACCCTTCATAATATTCCACTGGTCAGTGACCTGGAACCCGATACACTGTGGATTAACCCCGGTGACGCTTCTTCAAGGGGCATCTCTCAGGGGGACAGGGTAAAGGTGTACAACCACCGGGGAGAGACCATGCTCACAGCCAACCTGACATCGCGTATAATGCCCGGAGTGGTAGCGATGGGTGAGGGAGCCTGGTATGCGCCGGACGGGAAAGGCATGGACCAGGGGGGATGTGTTAACCTGTTGAGTAAGGACCAGCCTTCGCCGATGGGCTCGCATGCCTCGAACACGGCCTTGGTCCAGGTTGAGAGACAGAAATAACGTTCTTCGGTGATTAATCTTGCCAGCCCATTTTTGGGTAACCGGCTTATCCCGTAACCATCGCAAACATGGTATCGCTTTAATGCTAAGACCGAATTGAATAACGATGATTAATCGCCCCCCAACGAAATGGCAGAGGCCATTCGGCCTATATTACGGATATATTATCGTTGCCGTTTCCGTGCTGATTCTTACCGTCACCCAGGGGACCTATTATAGCTTCGGCGTATTCCTGAAACCGCTGGCCCAGGACTTCGATTGGAGCCGGGCTGCGGTTTCGGGTGCGGTATCCCTCGGCAGTATCGTCAGCGGTATTTCTTTTATCTTTGCCGGCCGGGTGACGGATAGGGTGGGGCCGCGGCTCGTCATGGTCGTATGCGGGCTTTCTCTGGGTATTGGCTATCTCCTGCTATCGCGGATACAAAACATCTGGCAACTGTACCTGCTCTATACCATTCTTATCGGCATCGGTACGAGCGGTTTTATCCCCTTGGTCTCAACGGCATCCCGCTGGTTTGTCCGGCGGAGGGGACTGATGACCGGACTCGTAGCTTCCGGGACTGCCGTGGGAACGCTGCTCATGCCGCCGCTGGCCAACTGGCTTATCATCCATCGCGGCTGGCAAAGCTCTTACGCTATTGTTGGAACCATAGCATTGCTGGTGATTATCCCCGCCGCCCAGTTCCTCCGGCGCGACCCCGCCCAGGTAGGCCAGATACCATACGGGGAGGAGGCAAAGGGGGGCTCCAGGAACCTGGAGCCGGAAGGTACTTCTTTCTCGGAAACGATAAGGACGGGGCAGTTCAGGCTCTTGATGCTGGCTAAGATGTGCTACGGTTTTGGGGTTAGTATAATCATGGTTCATATTTTCCCTCACGCTACCGACCTTGGTATTCCCGCTACTGACGCGGCAGTCATTATTGCCCTCATAGGGGGTGTCGGTATCCTGGGACGGGTTCTCACCGGCACCGTCGGTGACAGGGTAGGTCACAGATGGGCTTACACTGCTTGTTTCTTCCTGGCGATAGCCGCGATTGCCGTGGTGATGGTCTCTAAGGAAATATGGGCATTTTATCTCCTCGCGGTGCTCTTCGGGTTTGCTTACGGGGGCCTGGCAGTCTCGCCGTCACTGGTGGTGGCGGAACTCTTCGGGCTTCGGGCGCACGGGCAGATATTCGGGGCTATCAGCTTCGGAACGACAATAGGGACCGCCACGGGGCCGCTAGTCGCCGGTTATATCTATGACGTGACGGGCGATTACCAGCTGGCTTTTGTCACCTGCATTGCTCTTCTTTCCATCGGCACGGGGTCCGTGATGGGCTTGAAACCATGGTCGAAATCAGACGGGCAGAGGCTTGTGTCGTCCACAAAGGCGGTCTAGCTGGTACGTCCGCCGTCCACCACCAGGGTGTGCCCCGTTATCCAGCCGGCGGCGTCAGAGGCCAGGAAAAGAGCGGCCCCCGCGATATCTCCGGTCTCCCCGAAACGCCTGAGCGGAATCATGGCTCTTATTCTATCCGCGGCAGCGGGGTCGCTTAGCAGCTTCTCATTCATGCCGATGTTAACGACACCGGGGGCGATGGCGTTAACCCGGATATTGAATTCAGCAAGTTCGCGGGCGAGCACCCTTGTAAACATGACTACGCCGGCCTTGGCGATGGCATAGGCGCTGCGCTTCGGGACGGGGCTCAGCGCCGCTCCGGAGGCCATATTGATAATCACTCCCTCCTTTTTAGGTATCATTATCCGGCTTGCCGCCTGCGCGCAGAGAAAGGAACCCTTAAGATTGCTATCGATGATATCATCCCAGGTGCTTTCTGCGGTTTCCACCAGCGGGCCGAGGGCGCGGGTGCCGGCGCAATTTATCAAAACATCGATTGTGCCCAACCGGGCAACTGTCTCCGCGACGATGCGCTCTGCTTCAGCCCTGCTGGAAATATCAGCCTGGATGGCCAGGGAGCGCCGCCCCAGTTTTTCGATTTCTCCGGCCAGCGCCTGAAGGCTGCCTCCGGGATTCGTCCGGCTGCAAACAGACACGTCCGCACCAGCCTCCGCGAAAGCAAGGGCAAAAGCTCTGCCCAGCCCGGACCTTCCCCCCGGAATGAGCACCACCTTATTTTTCATGGATAAATCCGGAACAACCATTTTTTGTCTCCTTTCACCGATTATCCAATTCAGACTAACGTTTAATGACGAGCTTGTCAACGCGAGATGGCTTCGGTTTAGTTTGTACTTGGTTGGGGGGAGAAGAGAGCAGTAGTGGGAGGGGGGGACAAACGAGGATGGGACGGGACATTACTTCGGACCAACTACAACCGGATATATCGCCGGCCTGTCATCTTGATTTCAGCATGTAGTATAATGTAGGAGGAAACTTCACAGGAGGGCGGAAATGACACGTATCCCGAGCGAGGAATCGGAAAGAAATGCTTTGCTGCGGGTGGCGGAGATGGCGGCGGCCACTGCCCGTACTTCGCCCAAAGCCAGGGGTGTAGACTCCATCAAGACCCTGATACTGGATGGGGAAGACAAGGAAGAACTGGCGGTTGCCATGGAGCGAAAAGCCGAACATAAATACGAGCAGGCTTCCGCTAATTTCAAGAGAGACGCGAATAACCTGCGGGCCGCGGGTTGTGTGTTGCTCATTGGCGTCACCGGCAGCCCTAAGAAGATTGAACAGCCGCTGGACTGCGGAGCCTGCGGTTACGAGAGCTGCGCGCAGTTCCTGAAGGTTAAAAAACGGACGGTAGATTATACCGGGCCTAACTGTATCTTTCAGGCGATGGACCTGGGGATAGCGCTTTGCTCCGCGGCGAGGCTGGCCAGCGATTTCGGCATAGATAATCGCATGATGTACACCATCGGGACCGCAGCCAAGCAGTTGGGGCTTTTGAACTCGGACGTAATCATCGGGATACCATTATCCGTGAGCGGTAAAAATCCCTTTTTCGACCGGAAGTAGACTGTAAGATACGGTACGCACAGAATATCAACATTCCGGTCGGCATAGCGGGTAATGAGAAACCCCGGAAAAGGTCATTATGCACGAACTTTCATTGATGCAGGGCATTTTAGAGGCGGCGCTTGATGAAGCGCGCAAACGGAACAAGAAACGAATTCGGGAGGTCCATGCCACGGTCAGAGAGTCCGGCCATCCCATGGACGCGGGCTCTTTACAGGAAATGCTTCGGACGCTGGCTGTCGGCACGCGTGCAGAAGAGGCGAGAATGGTAGTAACGGTGGTGCCTGTTGAGTTGCGGTGCCGCCAGTGTGAACACAGCTTTCCCGCCGTTAACGGCACGCTGTTGTGTCCCCGCTGCCGCAGCAGCCGTCTGGAAGAGGTGGACGCGGAAAAGGTTGACCTCGAATGTGAGTTCGAAGACAGCGAGTTATGAGTACCGTTCATTCCGAAGCGAACATGTTGGCACGTCTTGACAGTATTTCCCGCTTGAACGTGAAGGTTCGGGGCGTGGTCCAGGGAGTTGGCTTCCGTCCCTTTGTGTATCAGCGGGCCTGTAAGCACAACCTGAAAGGCTGGGTATGCAATGCCTCGGGAGAAGTAAGAATCGAGGTAGAGGGTGAGCAGGGGGAGCTAGCGCGCTTTCGGGATGAACTAGAGGCCCTGGCGCCGCCACGGAGTTACATCGAAGGGATAACCGTTTCCCGCTTGCCGGTACACGGTTATCAAGGATTTGAGATAAGGGAAAGTATCCCGGAACCCGGGGAATACCAGCTTGTTTCTCCGGATATCGCCACGTGTCCCGATTGCCTGGCGGAGGTGTTAACGCCCGGGGACCGGCGCTACAGGTATCCCTTCACCAACTGTACGAATTGCGGCCCCCGCTTTACCATCATTGAAGACATACCCTATGACCGGGAAAAGACGACCATGCGTCAGTTTCAAATGTGCCCGGAGTGCCGGCGGGAGTATGATAACCCCCTGGACCGCCGCTTTCACGCTCAGCCGAATGCCTGCCCGGTATGCGGCCCGAGTTTGCGGCTGGTTGATAGTAATGGCAGCGCCTTAGCCGAAGGAAATGAACTGGATGAATCCGCCAGACTGCTGCGGGAAGGGAAGATATTAGCCGTAAAGGGGCTGGGAGGTTTTCTCCTGGCCTGTGACGCTAACAGTGACGGGGCGGTGCGACTTCTCAGAGAGAGAAAAAAGAGGCCTGAAAAACCCCTTGCGGTCATGCTGGCGACGCTTGAAGACGTAAAAGCGAACTGTCACGTTTCACAGACCGAGGGAACACTGCTGGCGTCGGCGCAGTGTCCCATAGTTCTCCTGAAAAGGAAGGCGGAATCTCCAATTTCGAAGCTGGTTAGCCCGCGCCTGAAATACCTTGGCGTGATGCTGCCCTATACGCCGCTGCACCATGTTCTGGTGCGTGAGACCGCTCATCCCCTGGTAATGACCAGCGGCAATCTGAGCGAAGAGCCTATCGTGAAAGAGAACGAGGAGGCCCTGCATAAGCTCAAAGGAATCGCGGACTATTTCCTCCTGCACGACAGAGATATTTACGCCCGATATGATGATAGCGTGGCAATGGTGACAGAAAAAAAGACTCAGGTTATCCGGCGGGCGCGCGGCTATGCGCCTTATCCCGTTCATCTGCCGTTCACGGCGAGGCAGGTGCTGGCAGCGGGGGCGGAGCTAAAGAACACGTTCTGCCTTACCCGGGACGAGCATGCCTTCATCAGCCAGCACATCGGGGATATGGAGAACGTGGAAACCCTGGAACACTATCAAAACACCATCGAGCTTTACAAGAAGCTTTTCCGAATACAGCCTGAAATATTGGCTCATGACATGCACCCGGATTACCTCTCGACGAAATATGCCAGAGAACTGGCTTCCCGTGACACAGGTCTGACCACCGTTCCGGTACAGCACCACCACGCCCATATCATAAGCTGTCTGACGGACAACGGGGCTCTCGGGCCGGTAATCGGAGTAGCCTTTGACGGCACGGGTTTAGGCACCGACGGGTGTATCTGGGGCGGGGAGTTCATGATGGCGGACGGTGGAGGATTCCGGCGTCTGGGCCACCTCCAGTACGCGCCCCTCCCCGGCGGCGAAGCCGCCATAGAGAGACCCTATCGCATGACACTCGGCTATCTAATCACGCTGCTGGGGAAGGATGTCCTGCAACGTAAATTAGCCTTTACGGACCATCTGGACAGAAATGAAATTGACATTATGCTGGCGCAAATCGAGCGCGGTATCAACTCCCCGCTGACTTCCAGTTGCGGTCGACTTTTCGATGCGGTTTCTGCCCTGATAATGGCCAGGGACAGGGTCAGCTACGAGGCCCAGGCCGCTATTGAGATGGAGATGCTCGCGGATGAAGGCGCCGCTGGTAGCTACCCGTTCCATATAGAAGAAGCGAATGGTTTGAATATCGTGAAGCTTGAAGACTTGTTCGCAGAGATAATCCATGACCTGGAAAAGGGGACCGCTCCATCCGTTATCTCGATGAGGTTCCATCGTGCTGTGGCTGACATTATTCTCCGGATGTGCCGGATACTGGGCAGGAATACGGGTATATATAAAGCAGCGCTCAGCGGAGGCGTGTTCCAGAACCGCCTGCTCTTAAGGATTACCGAAGCGGCCCTGGAAGGGGCCGGATTTGAAGTTCTCACTCATGGCAGGGTCCCGGCAAATGATGGCGGTATCTCCCTTGGTCAGGCAGTGATTGCGAGTTTAAGCGAGGGAGGGGATTTATAATGTGTCTGGCGATACCGGCTCTGGTCAGGTCCGTTGAGGGACAGCATGCGGAGGTAGAAGTGGGCGGCGTGGGCAGGATGGTCAGCATCTGGCTCACTCCGGAGGTGAAGCCGGGAGAATACGTACTCCTGCATACGGGATATGCCATCAGTATCATCGATGAAGTCGAAGCGATGGAGACATTAGACCTGCTCTCGGAACTGGTGGCCCAAAATGAATAGGGAAAGCGGCTCCGGCCTGAAATATATCGATGAATACCGGGACGCCGGCCTGGGCAAGAGGCTCGTCGAGAGAATAAGGCGGCGCATCACCAGGCCCGTGCGCCTGATGGAGTTCTGCGGCGGGCACACGGTTACTATTTTCAAACACGGCATCCGCCAGCTCCTGTCGCCGGTGATTGAGATGCTGTCCGGCCCCGGCTGCCCCGTATGCGTCACCGCCGCTAATGACCTGGATAAAGCGATTGCCCTTTCCCGCCTGTCCGGTGTCATCGTGGCCACGTTCGGTGACATGGTGCGCGTGCCCGGCAGCCGTTCCAGCCTGCAGCAGGCCAAGGCTGAAGGAGGGGACGTCCGGATTGTCTACTCCGCGCAGGACGCGCTAAATATTGCGCGGGAAAATCCGGCGAAGTCAGTTATTCTCATCGGGATTGGCTTCGAGACAACGGCTCCGACTATCGCGGCATCGGTCCTGGAGGCGGCGCGGGACAAGATTGAAAACTATTACGTGCTCTCGCTGCACAAGCTCTGTCCGCCTGTAATAAAGGCGATACTGGATTCCGGTGAGGTCAAGCTCGACGGCATTATTCTTCCCGGGCATGTCAGCGCGGTTATCGGTTCCAGTCCGTACGGGTTCATTCCCCGGGATTACGGAATTGCCTGTGCTGTTTCCGGCTTTGAGCCGCTGGATGTTTTGCAGTGCGTGGATATGCTGGTCTCACAGATTGAGAAAGGACAGCCGGCGGTCGAGGTAGCCTATTCACGGGGAGTAAAGCCCGAGGGAAACCGGAGAGCTATCGAAATAATGGAGCAGGTCTTTGAGGTCGCCGATGCCGAATGGAGAGGGATAGGAAAGGTGCCCCGGAGCGGACTGGCGCTCAGGAAAGAATTTCAGCGCTTCGACGCCGGGCGCGCGTTTCAAGTTGACATAAGCCCCGAGAAGGGACCTGTAGGATGTATCTGCGGCGACGTATTACGCGGCGTCAAGACCCCTCCTGAGTGTATTCTCTTTGGTCAGGCCTGCCGCCCGGAGCACCCGGTAGGGCCGTGCATGGTATCGTCAGAGGGGAGCTGTGCCGCTTATTACAGGTACGGAGACGCGGGTGGATAACAGGGTCCTGCTGGCTCATGGCAGCGGGGGCAGGCTGAGCCGTGACCTGGTGGAGAAGGAGTTGCTGCCTCTGCTCAGGAACCGGATTCTGGAGGCGATGGATGACTCCGCGGTTTTCGAACTCTGCGGGCGTTTGGCCTTTACCACGGACAGCTACGTGGTTAATCCGGTATTTTTCCCGGGCGGCGATATCGGCCGGCTGGCGGTTTGCGGTACGGTCAATGACCTGGCAATGAGCGGGGCCAAGCCCCTGTATTTAAGCGTCGCGCTCATAATTGAAGAGGGGTTTTCCCTGGAAGACCTGCGGAGAATCATGACTTCAATCCAGCGTTCAGCCGGGGAGGCCGGGGTAAAGGTGGTTACCGGCGATACCAAGGTCGTGGACCGGGGCAGCGCGGATAAAATCTTTATCAATACGGCTGGAATCGGGATTCTTCCTCACGGCGTGAACATCTCCGGTTCACGGGCGGTGCCCGGCGACATGATTATCCTTAGCGGCAGCATCGGGGAGCACGGCATCGCGGTGCTGAGCCAGCGGGAAGGCCTCCGGTTCAAAGTGCCGATTGAGAGCGATTGCGCTCCCCTGGACCGGCTCGTCGCCGGAATGCTGGAGGTGTGCCCTGATATCCGCTGTCTCCGGGACCCCACCAGGGGAGGCGTAGCGAGCACTCTTAACGAACTGGCCGGCCAGTCCGGGGTGGGAATCGACATCGAAGAGCGGTCTGTCCCCGTGCAGGAGCCGGTGCGTGCCGCCTGCGAACTGCTGGGGTTTGACCCGCTGTACGTGGCTAATGAAGGGAAACTTGTGGCGGTGGTGCCTGAGGCTGATGCGGAACAAATATTGGCCGTGATGCGCCGTAACCCTCATGGAAAAAACGCGGCCATTATCGGTAAGATAGTGGGCGAACATCCCGGTCGGGTGGCAATGAAGACCCTTCTGGGAACATCCAGAATAATAGACATGCTTGTGGGCGAGCTACTTCCCAGGATATGCTAGCTGCGGCGGCATTTTAACAGGGAGCGTAAAAAACTAAAATCTGCCTGCTTTCTACTGAAACCCCGCTTTTTTCAGCTGTTTCTCGACCCTTTTCAGAAGCTCCCCGGGAGTGACCGGTTTATCGATATAATCGTCAGCTTCCAGGGTGAGGCCGCTGCTGATGGGTACGGACGTCTCTCCCCCCATCTGGGAGTATGCGGTCAGCATGATGACCGGGATTTTGCTCAGGTCCGGGTTCTTCTTAAGCTGCTCTGCGGCGGTGAACCCGTCCTTTCCGGGCATGATAACGTCCAGGATTATCAGGTCCGGTTTTGCTTCTCCGGCCTTTCGTATTCCTGCTTCACCCTCGTAAGCCACGATTACTTCGTACTTGCTTTCCAGGACGGTTCTGGTGGCATCCACGAAGTCTTTATCATCATCAATAAGGAGAACTTTAGCTTTATTCGTCATCTCTATCCCTCACCATAACGGTCACGGCTGACCTATTATACTACTTTCTTTTTCCCCAGAAGCTTGCCTACCCTTTCCAGCAGGACGCCCGGCGTGACGGGCTTTTCCACGTAGTCGTCCACCTTCAGCTTGAGGGCCGTTTCCAACTCATAACGACGGCGGCTGGCTTCTTCCCTGACCGAACTAAGGATCAATATCGGGGTCTCCCTGAACCTGGACCAGCGGCCGTCCTGGAGCTCTTTCAGCACCGCGAACCCGTCCATTTTTGGCATCAGCAGGTCAAGCATCATCAGGTCCGGGTTCTCCGCTTTCAGGTTGGTCAGCCCTTCCAGGCCGTCCTGGGCGGTGATGATCTGATAACCCTTTGATTCCAGGATTATGGTCAGGGCTTCTCTCATGTCCGGGTCATCATCTACAATCAAAATTTTCTCGGGCATTTAGTACCTCCTCTGTATCGTACTGGTACATAGCTATTGTTTTCTTCATTCTTCGCGGAGCAGGTGATTATTAGTCCAGGACCCTGCTCTCCACCTTCTCATGCCTGCCGCTCCAGCCGTCCCCTTTCCCATCGGCTATCGCGGTTACCTTCGGCAATATGAAGGTGAATTTGCTTCCCCTCCCCTCCTTATCATCCGGGTTGGGGCTTTCGGCCCAGATCCTGCCTCCATGAGCTTCGATAATCCTCCTGGCAATGGAGAGGCCGAGGCCGGTGCCTGCTTTCGAGGAATCGATTCCACGGTGAAAGTCCTCGAATATCTTGGGCAACTCTTCGGGAGTGATACCATCGCCGGTATCCCCCACTTCAATCTTGATGTTGGTACCGCTTCTGGCAACCTTTAGCTTGATGGTGCCTTTTTCCGGCGTATATTTGATGGCGTTGGTGAGCAGGTTGGTTAATACCTGGCGCAGCCGCGCTGCCGAGGCCTGAATATGGGGCATTGACCGGGGCACCTGTACTTCCAGTTTGATATCCTTGATATTAGCCTGGTTTTGAACGTCTTCCAGAGAATCTTCCACCACCTGCGGCAGGTCTACTTCCCCCAACTCGTTAACAATCTGTCCGGCTTCAATCCGGGAGATATCCAGGAGGTCGTTAATCAGATCCAGGAGCTGGGTAATCCGCTGGCTGCTTCTTTCCAGCATGTGTTTTTGTTTCTCCGCCATTTCTCCGGCAAAGCCGCCTACCATCAACTGGAGATAGCTCTGTACCGCCGAGAGGGGGGCTTTCAGGTCATGGGCTACCACACCGAGGAAGCGGAGCAAGTGACCCCGGCCTTCTTCCAGCTTGTAGAGCTCCCTGGTCGCGTCTTTAAGGTCCTTCGTTTTTTCACGTAGGCCGCTATCTTTCAGCATGACGATTTCCCGCTGCCGCTTTTTCAACTCGCCGGAAATATTGGCTACCATGTAAGCCGAGGCAAATAGCGTCGCCCCCAGGGCAACGAGGATACCCAGGATATAGGTCTCCTGCAGATAAAGGTCCGGGGGAGTGAATCCTTCAAGATTGATATGAGGAATGGCACCGCTGTACTCGAGACCGGCGAGCAGCGCCGCAAGGACAAAGGCGAATGTCGCCAGGGTATAAGCGACCCGGTAGTGGAGCAGTATTCCCGCAATAATCACGTGAATACGAAGAAGAAGATAAAGGGGTTTTCTATCCCGCCGGTGAAGTGGAGCAGCGCCGTCAGCGCCAGCAGGTCAAATATGATGTGAGCGTTTCCGGTAGCCCTGGCCTTGGCGACCAGGGGGGAGGACGGCTCCGGCAGTCTCAGCAGGCGTCTGAGTAGCGTATCCGGGCCTTGCGCCGGTGAACCTTCGGTTTCGGCGATAAGGCTGCGGAACTGCCAGAAGAGCAATAAATTGTACAGAGCCATGATGCCGCAGATGATGAATACGGGAAATACGGGGAAACTGATGTTGAAGACTCGGGTGGCCAGCAGCACGGCAATGACAATGCCGCCTATCGCTAACCATCTTCCCTTTACGAAGACACCGACCCTGAAGATTAAAGCCGTTTCTTCAGGAGTGAATTCGGCTGTGCGCTTTCCCCTGGAGTTAGCGCGGCGTTCTCGATTCATAAAGATAATCTCCAACGTCCATTCTAGAACCTCTGGCGCCGGAGCGCAAATCACAAACCGGCGGCGTCAAGGACTTCGGGAACTCTTTTTTCCCAGCCGATGGCCATGATATGAACTCCCTGGCAGAGAGATTTCATTTCCTGAATCAGGCGGGCTGCAATCTCCACGCTCTTCTGTGCGCGGTTCTCCGCCTTATCCATCTCTTCAATCAGGCTTTCCGGGACGTGAACTCCGGCGACATTCTTGTTCATGAAGCGCGCCATACCGGCGGACCGCAGCAAAACAATGCCTACCATCACCGGCACGTTCAGGTATTCCACGGCTTTCATGAACTCGGCGAATTTTTCCGGCTCATAGACCGCCTGGGTCTGGAAGAACTGGGCGCCGGCTTTCACCTTTTTCTCCATCTTGATAATCTGCGGCTCCAAGGGGTCCGCGCCGGGCGTTACCACCGCCCCGAGACAGAAGCGGGGAGAACCCTGCAGTTCCTTGCCGGAGAGGTCGCGTCCATTCTCCAACTCCTTCGCCGTCAGCAGCAGCGAGACCGAGTCAAGGTCGAACACGCCTTTAGCCTGGGGATGGTCACCGAGAGCTACGAAGTCGCCGGTGAGGCAGAGAACGTTTTCGACGCCCAGGACATAAGCGCTGAGCAGGTCGGATTGCAGAGCGATACGGTTGCGGTCCCGGCAGGTCACCTGGAATACCGGCTCGATGCCTCTCTCCTTGAGGAGGTGGCAGGTAGCCAGCGAACCCAGCCGCATTACCGAGCTTTGCTGGTCGGTAACGTTGATAGCGTCGACTCTGCCGTTCATCAAATCGGCATCCTTGAGCATTTCCCCGATGTCCACGCCCTTGGGAGGGCCTACCTCAGCAGTAATCACAAATTTGCCGCTTTTCGCGCGTTCGGCAATATTCATTTCGCCGGGACCTCCTTCTCCTTCCGTTCCAGGGCCCACATGATGGTGTTTCTCAGGTGTGCGGGGGGACGCATCTTGCTGAAGTCTTTGGGCTGAAGGACAATTCTCATCCTGTCCAGGTGGTCCAGCTTCTTGAGACGTTCGTAGATAAGGTGCCAGCCGCAATCGCGGGTGTCCCCCTCGAACTCACATTTGCCGTTCATCGCCCCGCCGCAGGGGCCGTTGATAAGGCTCTTGGTGCATGCGGTCAGGGGGCAGATGCCGCCGGTGTAGTCCAGGAGGCATTCACCGCATTCCAGGCAGCGCTCGTCACCGCGCCATTCCCCACGGGAGCCGCCCGCGTTGATGGTGTTGCAGGCAGGGTGAGTTACCCTGTCCACTACCGCTGACGTGGCCTGTACTCCGATGCCGCAGGTCATCACGAGCAGGGAATCCGATGAGATTATGTCCCCCTCATGCGCCTTCAGCCTGAACTTTACCAGGGCTTTATCGCAGAGAAAATCGATTACCGAATAGCCGGTTATCGTTTTACCTTCCCCTTCCAGCTGGTTCTTCATTTCCAGGACCTGGGCTTCCCCGCCGGTATGGCAGGCTTCGGCACAGCCCTTGCAGCCGACCAGGAAGATGCGCTGTTCACCTTCCAGCGACTTCAGAATTTCCGTCAGGGGTTTTTGTTCGGAAATTATCATCTAAAGCTCTCCTTTCTCAGAGTTATAACTATCATTAAACCCGATTTCCTCCCGCACGACGCGGAGGACCCGTGGAAAAAGTTCTCGCAATACCGGGGAAAGATCCAGCCCCCAGTCCGTTTCACCGGGTTCGATACCGATGATAACGATTTCCTTCGGTTTCTGGCCGAACCTTTCCATCATCCAGAGACTTTCCAACAGGCTTACCTGGTGCAGAGAGGTGAGATTATCATGCTTGAGTCTGACATCTTCCAGATGGAACCGGTAGATTGCTCCCGGCTCACCATCCGCTTTTACCGCATCCACCACGATAAGCTTATCCGCGCTCTCAAAGGCGAGAGGTGCATCAGGCAAGGTTCCCCCGTCAATAATTTCCAGGGAAACGTTATCCGGAGAAGCTGTCCCTTCCAGGGCTCGGGCTACATGGACGCCGATACCCTCGTCCTTGAGAAGCTGGTTACCCATGCCGAGGACGACAATCCTGGTGGCGCGTTCAGTAGCCGGTATCAGGTCTTTACTTTTCATTAGCACACGCGGAACTTGCCCAGGTCCTTTCCCTTGGGAGTAACGAGGTGAACCGCACAGGCAATGCAGGGGTCGAAAGACCTGATAATCCTTACTATCTCAAAGGGATTGCTTTCATCTCTAATCCGGGTGCCTTCCAGGGCCTGTTCCACGGGGCCTGGCTGTCCCTGTTCGTCCCGGGGGCAGAGGTTCCAGGTGCTGGGCACCACGCACTGGTAGTTAGCAATCTTCCCCTCTTTAATCTCTATCCAGTGCCCCAGGGCGCCGCGGGCGGCATCCACCAGACCCATGCCCGTAGACTCTTCCGGAATCTCGTAGTCGGCACAGACCGGCTCACCGGGCTTGAGCTGGAGCAGCCATTCCGGCATCGTGTCGGCAATCAATTTGGTATATAGTGCCCTCGCGGCATGACGTCCGAGCACCGAGAACAACGCGCCCGGCTGGGCATTGAAGTGGGAGAGCACACCATCAACCATTGCCTTTACTTTGGGGTCTCCGCTGGCGTAGGTAACCGCCATGCGAGCCAGAGGGCCGACCTCATAGACCTTGCCGTCATAGCGCGGGGACTTAATCCAGGAGTAGGCGCCTGCTTTCTCCGGCTCAGGGGTGGTCTGGCCTTCGGAAGGATGGCGTCCATTGTTGCTCTCGGAGTACCAGGAATGCCTGACCTGTTCCGTTATTTTATCGGTATCGACCGGCTCCAGTTTCAGGTCGGCGGAAAGGCGTCCCTGCTTGAGCAGCCTGTCCCGTTTCAACAGGTCGGTCTCTTTAACGTCCAGGTCGAAGCTGCCGAAGGAAAGCAGGTTGCCGCAGCCTTTCCCTACCTCAAAGTAATCGCTGTAAGCCCCCGCCACGGCCAGGACGTCCGGCAGGTAGACGTTATCGATGAAATCTCGCAACTCATTTAAACGCCACAGGAAGGAGGCTATCTTGTCCACGGTGGGGACTTCGGTAACACCGCCGGGCATGATAGCGCAGTTATGCGGCATCTTTCCGCCGAAGATGGAGAGCATCTCCTGCCCCTTGCGCCGCATGTTAAAGGCTTCCACATAGTGGGCTACCGCCTGCTGGTTAGCTTCATCGGAGAGGCGGTAGTCTCCTTCGTAGCGGGGGACGAAGGGCCCCAGTTCTCCCCGCTCGATGAAGTCCTTCACGGAATTGAGGGCGCTGTTATTGCCCTGATAACTGGCTACTTTGGTGACATCTACATAGTCGAGGGCGCAGAGGTGATAAAAATGGAGGATATGGTCGGCAATATGGGCGGCCCCCAGAATCAGATTACGCAGGAGGCGTCCGTTTTCCGGTATCTGGTCAGCGATGCCGAAGGCGCTGTCCAGGTTCAATGTCGCCGCGGTGGAGTGGCTGGTGGGACAGACGCCGCAGATGCGCTGGACATACCGCTGGGCATCACGGGGGTCCCGGCCCTGTAAAATAACTTCAATACCGCGGAAGAGGGTCCCGGTGCTCCGGGCTTCCTTTATCACTCCGTTCTCGGTCACTGCCTCAACCTTGAGGTGACCTTCAATACGTGTTATGGGATCAATGATGATTCTACCCAATCGATTAGACCTCCTCTCTGACGCTACTGCCTACGTTGGGCATATTTTCCTCGGTCAGTTTTACATAAAATGGTGCCAGTTGGTCCGGGAAGCCCGGTTCCACGCAGCCGATACAGGGTGACCCGCTCCCGATGCACCAGTTCACGCCTCCATTCCAGAGCCTGGTGGGACAATCGGCATAGGTTACCGGACCCTTGCATCCCAGCTCATTCAGACAACCGGGGTCGCCGAATTTCCGGGCGAATTTGCCTTCCTCGAAGTAAGCGCGGCGCGGGCAGTTCTCATGGATTAGCTGGCCGTAAAAAGCCCTGGGGCGTCCGTGTTCGTCCACCTCATCCGCGCCGGGCAGCCCCAGCAGAAGCACCCTTGCCACCGTCCCCACAAACCAGTCGGGGTGGGGAGGACAGCCGGGTATGTTCAGCAGGGGGGTTTTAATACCGCGCTGCTTAAAGACCTCTCCCACGCTGATACATCCGGCGGGGTTGGGCGAGCCGGCAGCGACTCCGCCGAAAGCGGCGCAGGTACCCAGGGCGATAACCGCCAGGGCATCCTTCCCCAGGGATTCCACGCGGTCAAGCATGGAAACCTGGCGGCCATCTTCCTCCCCGATGGATCCGTAATCACCCGGGTTCCCGGAAGTGGGGACGGCCCCTTCCACTACCAGGATATATTTCCCTTTTTCGCGCTGGTGGGTGGCGTTCATCTCCTCGATTATCGCGTCCCCGGCCCCGGCCATGACCGTTGCCTGAAATCTGAGGTTGACGTGCTTGCCCGGTATTACTTTGTCCACCAGAATGTTTTTCACGCTGGGGCTTACCGAGTTAAGTATGGAGACAGAGCAGCCGGTGCAGGTAGCGCACTGTATCCAAATCACCGGAACTTCAATGGTTTCCGCTTTTACCATAAACTCCTCCTTTGCTCTCTATATTCAATACTGCCACGGATTGAAGAACGCCCGGGGTGCTGAAAAGGATTGCCGGAGTATATAGAGGATAAATAATACCGGTATATGCGTGTAAACAGACCTATGCATCATTAATAGTAGAACCCGAAAAGGCCGAAAATATGACCTGAATAATCACAGAACTAATGGTAGGATACACGTAATAACAAATATTGTCAACAGGAGGGGAATGAGGTTTGGCTTGCGCCTGGTTAGTGGGGAAGAAAAGAGCAGTCGCGAGGCGGGTCAGGGTGGGAAGAAAGAAAACGGGAGGGGCGGGCATTCCTGGAGCCAACCAAAACCGGATAAAACCGGGAATGAAAGAAAGATGCCCGGAGGCCGGGCGAACTGATTAAGCTAACCGGGCCAGCGGCAGAAAAAACCCCGGCCAACCGGGCCATTTTTATTAAGAGTTATTTTTCACCGGTAATCCCTGAGCCGGGCAGGTATTGATTGAGCCAGCCTAAGCTTTCTCTCATCACCATCCCGGCATATGGCTCGGTGTTATACATCTCATAGTGGGTCGCATCCGGCACGACAACAAACCTTTTAGGCTCGCCCGCTTTGTCATACACCTCTTTCAGGAACTCGGGAGGCGCGATGACATCATGTTCCGCGGCGATAAAAAGCATCGGGCGTGGAGATACTTTACGCGCTACTTCGTCAGGTCTGAACTCCAGAACAGCCTGCGCCGTCTCCAGTGGTAAACGGGTACAGGCGTCAGGATTATTTTTTACTTTTTGCTCTGCAAATGCTTTTCCCTTTTCGTCACGGGGCCATAAATAGAGCTGGTCTACCCACTTGGACTTGCCGGTAATTACCCGGTCCACCCGGTCTTTCTCCACTTCATCAAGGAATGACTTCCATTCCCAGTTGTTGCGCAAGCCTCTGAGCCATTGCCGGCCGTTACCCACGCTGACGGTGGCAATCACGCACTTTATCCGGTCATCCATGGCAGCGACATAGGTGGCAATGGCGCCGCCGAAGCTTACCCCAAACAGACCGAGCCTTTCATTATCTGCCTCGGGCTGTTGCTGGAGAAAGGTGATGGCATTGCGAATATCCTCGACCTCCGCCATGGGGAGGAGCCTCCATTTTGTGCCTTCGCTCTCCCCGAACCCGCGGTAGTCCAGGCTAAGGCCGACGTAACCCTGCCGGCACAGGTAACGGCTATAACCCAGCATGTTCGTGTCCCTGATACCGGTGAAACCGGGGCAAAAAATTATGGCGGCATTTTTCTGCCCCGGGGGAAGATTGTCCGGGACGAATAGCGTTCCCGCCAGTTTGCAGCCTTCGCTATAGAAAAAGACCTTTTTCTCCATGTCAGCTCCTTTAACCGTTGCGGATTGTACCTCGGGATATTCGCCTGACCCACCTTATCTTACATTATACGGAAGCTGTAAAACCAGTGAGCGAAACTCATACGTTGATTTGACAATTACACCAGAAAACCGCTAAAGTGCCTTTGGTAAACCGCGCGAAACCTTCACACTGAGAAAATCTAAAGGAGGACTTTTTCGATGGAATTTGGTCTAAGCAGAGAGCAGGAAATGCTCAGAGATATGGTGCGCGCCTTCGCCGAGCGCGAGTTGGCGCCCAATGCCCTGAGCCTGGACGAGAAGGGACAGTTTCCCGCCGCTGAGTGGAAGAAGGCCGCGGAGCTCGGTCTGGTAGGGATAATCAATGCCAAAGAATACGGCGGCTCGGATATGGGACACCTCGCCAGGATGATTATGATTGAGGAGATTTCCAAAATCTATCCGTCACTGGGTTTTTGCTTTCAGACGGGCCAGATAGGCATGTACGGACTTCAAGCATCCGGCAGTGAAGAGCAGAAAAAGAAATACCTGCCCGCTCTCTGCCGTGGAGAAGATACTATCGCCTGGGCGGTTACCGAGGCCACCGGCGGCTCGGACCCCGCAGGAATCCAGACCACCGCCGAACTCCGGGGAGACGAGTGGGTGATTAACGGGCGCAAGGTCTTCATCACCGGAGGAGAGTCGGCAAAGATTGTCGCCTTTCTGGCGAAGACCGGGGAGACCACGGGCCTTTTCATCGTTGAGAAGGGCACTCCCGGATTCAGTGTGCCGAGGAGGGAAGAAAGCCTGGGGTTGCGTTCCGTCCCGGTGAGCGAGCTTGCTTTCACAGACTGTAAAATTCCTAAAGAGAACCTGCTTGGTCAGGAAGGTCGCGGTCTCAGCGTAGCCCTGGCAGGCATCGCCGCGGTGGGCAGGCCCGGGGCGGCGGGAGTCAGCCTGGGTATTGCGGGCGGTGCTTACGAGGCGGCGCTGAAATTCGCCAAAGAGAGACAGCTTTACGGCAAGCCCATCGCCAGGCTGCAGGCTGTCCAGTTTGCCCTGGTTAATATGAAGGTAGAACTGGAAGCCGCCAGATGGCTCTGCTATAACTCGGCCTGGCTTTTAGACCAGGGGAGAAAGCCCAATGATATTGGTGCGGAGATATGCATGGCGAAGCTCCACGCCACTGACATCGCCAACCGTATATGCATCAAGGCGATTGAAGTAATGGGCGGCTACGGTCTCATGCCTGAATACCACGTTACCCGTCTCCTGAGAGACGCCGTGGAGATACTCCCCGCGGCCGGGACACAGGATATCATGCGGGTAATCATCGGGGGCGGAATCACACGGTAGGGAACTGCGCTATGCCTGTGAATATCATCGTCTGCGTGAAGCAGGTACCCCACCCCGAGCACTTCTCACGGATTACTTTTGACCCCGCCCGTCAGGCGATAAGGCGGGAAGGGATACCCACGGTTATCAATCCCCTGGACCTCAACGCCGTAGAAGAAGCTCTCAGGTTGCGTGACCGGTTCACGGGTAAGGTGACTGTAATCAGCATGGGCCCTCCCGGAGCCAGGGCCGTACTTGAAGGCGCCCTGGCCATGGGCGCCGATGCCGCTGTCCTGCTGAGCGATAAATCCTTTGCCGGGGCTGATTCCCTGGCCACGGCTTACTGCCTGTCCTGCGGTATTAAGAAAATTCCGTTTGACCTGGTCCTCTGCGGAAAAGAGTCGATTGACAGCGGTACGGGGCAGGTAGCTCCGCAGGTCGCGGAATTCCTGGGTATCCCGCACGCGACTTCGGTCAGTGAGATTACGGTCGGAGGGGAAGATACGCTGATATTGAAACAGGTCCTGGAACGCGGCTACATGAAAGTACGGGTCAGAATGCCGGCGGTGCTGGCGGTAACCGGGGAAATTAACCAGCCCAGGCTGCCCACGATAATGACTATCATGGGGGCGAAAGAAAAACCGCTGGAGGTTTGGGGTGCTTCCCGGATTGAAGCAGACCCCGACAGGCTCGGGCTCTCCGGTTCACCCACCCAGGTTACGGGGATGAGACAGCGTGAAATCAAGCGCCGCAGGGAAGTCCTGCGCGGCGGACCGGAAGAGATAGCGCGGGAGGCCGTGGAAAGACTGCAGGAGTTGCTGAAGGCATGAACGAGGTCTGGATTATCGCCGAGCAGAGGGCGGGCCGGCTGATGAATGTCTCGCTGGAACTGCTGAACAAAGCGAACGAACTGGCCTCTGCGCTCAAAGTGAAGTCCGGCGTTGTATTGCTCGGTGACGGTATCCGGCAAATGGCTGACGAGCTGGCATCATACGCGGACAGGGTATACCTGGTGGATAGTCCGGAGCTTCGATTTTATCAGGGCCTATCATATACCGATCTGGTTACCGGGCTCATTGCGGAGCATGAGCCTGACATCGTGCTGACCGGCTCGACGCCCATTGGCCAGGACCTGGCGCCCAGGATTGCCGCCAGGCTGCGGACGGGGCTGACGGCCCATTGCGCGGACCTGTATATCAAGTATGATGGCGATAAGCCGCTGCTTGCCCAGGTGGTGCCGGGGTGGGGGGGAAATATGCTTTTGGAAATCACCTGTCCCCGGAAAAGGCCCCAGATGGCAACGGTCAGCCCCGGGATGATGCCGAGATGCGAATCACGGGAGCACAAAGGAGAGGTAATCTCAATACAACCGGAAATAGCATCTGACGCGCGCATCGAAACGCTGGAGATGTTTGAGGAGAGTACGCCGGAAAAACCGCTCGAAGACGCGGAGATAGTGGTGGCCGGCGGGTGGGGTCTCGCTTCCTCCGGTTTTAGCCTGGTACGGGAGCTGGCGGAAGTGCTCGGGGGCGCGGTTGCCGGGACACGCCCGGCGGTGGACAGCGGATGGCTGGAAAAGCAGAAAATGGTGGGCCAGAGCGGCATTACCATAAGACCGAGGCTGTTCATCAGTGTCGGCGCTTCCGGCGCGCCCCAGTTCACGATTGGTTTCACCGGTGCCAAAGTCGTCATGGCTATCGACCAGAACCGAAACGCCCCGATATTCGAAACGGCGGATATCGGCCTGGTTGGAGACGCCGGGAAAATAGTGCCCTGTCTGATTACGGCACTTAAAAACAGCACGCTCTGCCGCTAGTATCTCTTATCTAGGTGGTTATCGCGCGCCAGGCTTGTTTCGCCCTGGTGAACTCCTTATCGGAAACCGGCTCCCGGCCATAGCGGGCTGTCAGATAGATTGCGATAACTTCTTTCAGATAGGTTTCCTTTGCCGGAAACCTGCGTTCCAGGAGTTCCAGATGTTCCAAAGGTGTCTGCGCGGGGGAGCGGGCTTCTCCGTGTCTGGCGGCCCAGCGCAGGAGCGTCCGATAAACAGCGCGTACGGAGCGGTCTTCCGGCTGCATGCGGCGTTCTTTCCATCTCAGGTAAAGGGAGGAAAGCCATCCCAGGAATTTCTGCAACAGGCGGGGGAAAAAGAACAGCAGTCCCCGGAATATCTGCGGAGAAATGGCGCGGGTATGGAACCGGACCGGCCTCGCGGGGCGTGAATTGTGCCCGTCACGGCGCCTGACCAGGAGGAAAGCTATAAGCGCGATAACGGTTAGAAAGATGATTGCCAGGATAATCCAAACAACTACGGGGCTTATCTCACCGGCGCCGCCGGACGGCGGCGGCGTTTCCATCGTGGGGGGAGGGGCGGATTGTTCCGGCTGGATATTGCAGCTGAGGTTGAAATCGAATTTGAACCCCTCCGATGGTTCCGTCGCGACTTCGTGCTGAGAGTCCAGCCAGCTCGAGATATTCAGCAGGACGGCTCCCAGCCAATCGACAATAGTGCGAGCGATGCCCGGGGATAAGAACAGGATAATTGCGCCTGCGGGAACTACGATGCTTGCGGTACCGAAGAGAAGGTTGCCCGGGTTCGGGGTGCGCAGACCGGTAGCATTGTGGGAGTAGGAGGCGGCCCACCGGCTGAGATAGAGCGCCGCGGGTGCCGCCAGAAAGAACAGCACAATTGCCGGCGCGCTGCCCGCAGCCTGGGCAAACAGCAATATTACCACTATGCCTATCTGCAGGCGGAACGCCACGGCAGAAAAATTTATGTTCGTGCGGGGAACGGTATGTCCCAGGAACCAGGCGATGCCGCTCATGCCCAGTCTCATGATAATCCCGAAGACATCAGGCACCCCGGTGGCCGTCATGTCCAGCACGCGCTCTCCCACGATTATCACTATCACCAAAGCCACCAGGGAAACTTCCAGAACAAGCCATGTCTGCCTTCGGGATGATGATCGGGTGATAAACCCCGTTAGAAAGGCTATGGGATGAAGGAGTAAGACAAGGACAAGGACCGGGGAAGGCCCGCCCAGCAGTGACGCCGGAAGGTAAAGATAGCTGAGTTCCATGACGGCGACACTAAGGTAGTATAATACCGACAGGCGGGACGGGTTCACAGACTGCTCTCCCCGGCCGGAGATTCAGGGACGGCCTCTTTCCGTTCCGTGCCGATGCATAACAGCGAATAACCGGCTTGTTTCAGATGGCCGGTCAGATTGCTTAAAGCCGGTGTCATGGTGCGCGTAAAGACGACGATGGTGGCTCCCACCGGGAAAAGTGTCCGAAACCGGTCCATCTGCTGAACAATGGAGACTTCCGAATGAGCCGTTATCCGGGCCAGTGCTTCCAATATCCGCATCAGGTGGTCCCGCCCGCGAGATACGGCAATCCGCACCTCCGGACTGCCGCTGGCTATCAGTCCCACCGCGAAATCCTGCCGTTCCGCTTCATAAGCCAGGGAAGCGATGGTGCTCACGGCATGCTCAAACACCTCATTCTCTTCCGGGTAGCTGTGCACGTCAAGAATAAGGAGCAGGCTCAGACTGGTGCTCGACTCGTACTGCCTTGTCTGGAGCTTGCCGTGGGCTGCGCTGGCTTTCCAGTGAATCCTCTTGAAGGAGTCGTCATATCGGTAGTCGCGTGCTCCGGCCACGCGGCTGACGTCTTCATAGATACTCCGGGGTATGGCCTTCTCGCCCAGCAGCGCCCTGAGGGGGAGTTCAAGCTTACTCAGCGGAATTATTCTGGGATAGACAAGCAGGCTCTCGGTTCGCGTCAGGAGGAGCTCCCTGGGAAAAAGCCCGAACATGTCGCCGGAGCGCAGGCGGAGCGGAGCCAGATAGTATTCACCCCTGGCCCCGGCTGTTATAGTGTGTTTCCAGGTGATGACCTGCCCGTGAGACAGGGTGGTTACCCAGCGCAGCCTCTTGCGGGTATAGCGGCTCAAGGGACTTTTGCCCGTGACCAATCGATACGGAAGTTCTATCTCCGCCTCCACCCAGGGCAGGGAAAGCCCTTCATTTGCCAGTTCAAGGGAAAGCTCCACTTCCTCGCCGGGAAAGACATGGTTATGGTTTAGTCCCGTTTTTCCGGTCAGACCCCGGAGAGCGTAACGACTCCAGAAACGGGGGACAACGGCCAGCACCAGCAGGGACGCCGTGGTTACCAGAAGGGGTACCAGCTGCCTGAACGCTGCGAAAATGAGCAGTCCCAGCAGCACCGTCAACACCGTCCAGTGAAACGCTGCCGGGTAACCCAGGACGGTAACGGTCTTATCCGGGCTCTTCGGCGGGGACGGGGATGTCGGAAAGAATGTCGGCAATCAGTTCCTCCTTGCTGGTGTTGTGGAGATAGGCTTCCGTGCTCAGGATAAGGCGGTGCGCCAGAACCGGCGCGGCCAGCCGCTTCACATCATCGGGCAGGACGAAGTCTCTTCCCCTGATGAGGGCCAGGGCCTGTGAGGCCCGGTAAAGCGATAGGCTGGCCCGGGGGCTGCCCCCCAGCTCGATGTCCGGGTGCTTCCGGGTCTTCCCGATAACGTCCAGGATATACCGACGCACGGAGGGCTCGACGAATATTTCCTGGACGTGCCGCCTGATTTCCATTATCTCCGGGGCTGATGTCACGGCGGGAAGCTGCTCAAGGGGATTGGAGCGCTCGAAGCGAAGAAGCATCACATCCTCATCATCGGGAGCGGGATAACCTATCTCCAGCCTGAGTAGAAAGCGGTCAAGCTGGGCTTCCGGCAGGGGAAAAGTGCCCTGAAGCTCCACCGGGTTTTGTGTGGCGATGACGAGGAAGGGTTCCGGAAGCGGCATCGTCACGCCGTCTACGGTGACCTGCCTTTCCTCCATGCACTCCAGGAGGCTGGACTGGGTGCGGGGAGTGGCCCGGTTAATTTCATCCACCAGGACGATGTTGGCCATAACGGGGCCGGGGCGAAACTCAAACTCGCAGCTCTTCTGGTTAAAAAAGTGCAGGCCGGTAATGTCTGAGGGGAGGATGTCCGGGGTGCACTGGACGCGGCGAAAACTGCAGCCGAGGGAATGGGCCAACGTCTTCGCCAGGGTAGTTTTCCCGATTCCGGGCACATCCTCGATTAAGATATGTCTCTCGCAGAGTATGGCTACCAGGGCCAATTCGAGCACCTCCGGCCTGGCTATCATGACACTTTTCATGTTCTCAATGACTCGGTTAATGAACTCGGGAATCATCGTAACCTCCTGGCTGCCACGGCGCGCCTTTGCCCCCGGAAGTATATGGCAGGATATTTTGAGGGCAGGCTGCTAATCAATTATAATCTAAAGCGGTAACATTGTCATGAAGAAAAGCAGAAGGCCGGGAGAGAAAAAATGATGGACTTGCTCTGGCTTCACGGCGAAGGTCCGGGGGACATACCGTCGCTGGTCTACCGTCACCTGGTAACCGTCTTGAATATATCGCCCGATAGTCTCAGCGGGCTGCGTTCCGTTCAGAAGTCAGGACTGTGGGAGGGAAGATTGGTCACCTTCGTCCGTATCTTTAACCCCCTGGCCAGCGAGGCGGCGCGGCAGGTACGGGACTATCCTTACCTGGACGATTTCCCGGACCTTATCCTGTATGAAGGATACTGGGAAGGGGACAGCGGCCGCGTACTCATCGAAAGCAGGGCAGGCCCCGAGGAACCAACGACCAAGCTCCCATGGGCCGGCGGCTAGCGTATCTTGTGGTAAGAGGTGTAAGACACGTTCGGTTTCGGTATCCGGTCCACATTGATGAATGCAGGGTCATGGATGGGGACAAGGATATCACAGGCATCCCGGAACTTGAGCATATTATCATAGGCATCCAGGGGATTATAATACATGCCGATATTGATGATATTGTCCCGCGCATGCAGGGCAACCGGCGGTTCAAAGTTCTGGGATATACAGCAAAACCCGGTTATTCCCGCAATTCCCCGATTCGTTTCGATGAGCACGGACTGAGTGCCGATTGAATGTCCCGGGGTGAACATGGTCCTGACCCCCTTCACGATATCATGGTCTCCTTCTATCAACTCCAGGTCAAGGCCGTCCATCTGTCTTTTATCATAGTAATGAGCGTAAGCAGGATGGGGGTCCAGCGCGAACTCGTACTCCGATTTCTGAACGTAAAATTTCGCGTTGGGATAGAGTGTCCCGTAGCCGCAGTGCTCATAATGTAAATGGGTAAGAATCACGATATCGATGTCGGCCGGCTTGAGCCCGAAGTCCTTCAGTCTCTCTTCCGGGGGAACGCTGTAATTCCAGGCAGGAAACCTGAGAAGTTCCATCCTTGAACCGGTATCAACCAGTATCCTCTTGCTCGGACCTTCGATATACCAGCTGAAACAACCCTCGCGGACAAGCTCTCCGTAGCCGTACTGGTTCGTTAAAAAAACTTTGGGGACGTCAATCGTGCCCAGGACAATAGGCCTGATGCTATAATCCTCCATGACTGCACCTCCTGAAAAGTAAAACCACCGTTTGACAGGATAATACTACTTCCCTCTATGATGGTTGTCAATAAATCATCCGGGGCCGGTTATTAACGGAGAATAGCGCGTTATTTACTATCTTTATTGAATCGGCAAGAGGAAGCCGGACATTTTTTCAAGGATCCGGCTCTCATTTCCGGATTTTGCTTAATCCTGAATCCGCCGGGGCATTGACATTACGGCAGTGCCGGATATATCTTCATAGTGAATCTGAAAGGAGGCCGGCTGGTTTAATAGATGATGGCAAATAAGGTATAAAATAAGGGTAATGAGCACCTATCAGGAGAGGAAAATAATGACAAACTTGAACAGTGAAATTAAAGCAATGTTTGCCCGACAGCTGTCGGTCATAGCTACATCAGGCAAAGACGGCAAGCCTAACATCGGACCCAAAGGCTCCCTGCATATCATCGATGACGAGACACTGGCCTATTCTGAGACCACGGGGCAAAAGACCCTGGCTAATATCAGGGAGAACCCCAGGGTGGCGGTCCTGGTGGTGGACCGGGAAGGGATGGACGGCTACCAGATAAAAGGAACGGCTGAGATATTAACCGGGGGCGAACTATACGAACAGGTAGCCAGGCGTCAGGAACAGAGGGGAAGGCCGAGGCCGGAGCATGTGGTAAAGGTAAAGATTGAAGAAATATATTCGGTGAAACCGGGCATGACCGCGAAGAAAATAGAATGATTGAGGCCCTACTCCGGCAGTTTTCAATATTTCTAAAATAAACGATAAGGGGTAATCATGGAACTTGGTTTTATCGGCATCGGGCAGATGGGAAGATGGCACACCCGTAATCTAATCAAAGCGGGATTTAAACTGGTCGTATTTGACATAAATCAAGCTCCGGTGAAAGAACTGGCGGAACTCGGAGCCAGGGCAGCCACCTCGCCTGAGGAGGTTGCCCTGATGTGCCGGAAGGTTATCATCTGCCTCCCCACCACGGAAACGGTGGAGGAGGTCGTCCTCGGCGACCGGGGGATTTTATCCGGGGCCAAAAGGGGTGACCTGTTGATGGATACAGGTACCACGGAGCCCCTGGTCATAAAAAAAATAGCGGAGATAGCTAATGAAAAGGGCATAAGCGTTCTGGAAGTTCCCGTGCTGGGGGGAGTGACATTTGCCCGGGAAGCTTCCTCAACGGTGCTGGTGGGTGGTGAAAAGAAATTATACGAGGAGAACCTGAAAATATTCCGGGCCATAGGCAAAAAAATATTCTACGTAGGCGGGAGCGGCAGCGCCATGACCGCCAAGATTATTAACAATAGCGTGGGTATTTCGAATATCGCCTTGTTTTCCGAGGCGCTGGTACTGGGAGTAAAGGCCGGAATCGAAGCGAAGACCCTTTACGAGATAATCAAGGCTGGTTCCGGAAACAGCTGGCAGTTTGAGGTCAAGACACCCCGGATATTAAAGCGTGACTTCGAACCGCTGGCCCGCATGGGGGTAGCCTATAAGGACCTGGTCCTGGCAAGGTCCCTGGCTGCACGACTGGGCGCTCCGCTTAACGTCGTGAGCGCGGCGGCGAAGCTGTATGAGCAGGCGGCGGAGATGCACCTGGCGGACGAGGACATGCTAGCAGTGATTAAAGTGGCGGAAAAGACCGCCGGAGTAGAAGTCAGGGAGTAAAAGAAATTAGTGAGATACCGCTACCGCTTCCCTAAAGATAACGGTAGAGTCCGGTATCCTTTAACAGATGTTCGCTTCCGGAAGCCAGGAACATCTTCACGTTATCATGGAAAGGGTCGGAAAGGGGGCTTGATTTCCGCAGGACCTTCGCCAGCCCGCGCCAGACCGCGTTTTCATCAAATTTGCCCTGGAAAGGAAGATGCGCGGGGATAAGTGCGGGTTCCGCTCCCTGAAGGACGAATGTGATGTAGGCCAGTATCTTGGCGTTTTCCACCTGATTACGGTCCAGACGTTTTACTCCAGCGATGCTGTCAAGCATCGTGAAGTAGGCTTCTTTTGATTCCGGTTCGATAGTAAAGCCGTAACCGGAATAGCGGCTTTCCCCCGCGAGTATCGCCGGGACCCCGAAACAGGCAAACTCCAGTCCGGCGGTGCCGCGCGCGGTAAGAACGACATCGGTAGTTTTCACGAGGCTGGCATTATTAACGTCCGGCGGCAACATCCTGATATTATGCGCAGCGATTCCGCGTACTGCATTCGTGATTTCGTTCTCCTCAGTATCTTTGCAGCGGTACCTCGCGGCGGCAGGGTGGGATTTAACCAGCCAGTTTGCGGAGGGATTATTCCTGGCGTAACGCAGCGTCTCCCTCAACCAGGTCAAATAATCGTTGAACAGCATCCAGTTACCCAGATGGACCGCATCCGTGAGCGCATGGGACATTATCAGGACGATGGGCTTATCAGGGGTAAGGTCCAGAGACCGCACGAGGTCTTCCCTGGACATCATTTTCCTCCTGGAATCATAAGGATTGAATTCAGCCATACCGTCCGGTGCGAAACTTCCGGGGCTCAGCAGCTTACATAGATAATTATCCGCCCCTTGTATGGCTTCAGCCAGGCAGTAGCGGCGGATAACTTCGACCATTACTTTGGAGGGCCGTCCTTCATGCGTCCGGATTTCTGCCAGGCTCCGGTAGCGCCTCATTCTTAAAGATGACAGTGTCCACCTTGCTGTGGTAAAAACCTCTACCCCCATCTTCAGGGCGATGCGAGCCAGCAGGCCGAACTGGTTATAAACCGGGGAGGAAACGATAACCGCGCCTATCGGAAACGCCTTAAACACCTTCTCGAAGTAATTATAGTAGGATATCGTCTCCTGAATCAGCTTGAGTACTTTATCATCCAACTCTGTGACAGTACCGGAACACCGGGTGGTAAGATAAGTGTCATAAATGAGGTCGCCTATCGCCAGGCCCTTATATTCGATGTTGAGGATATCCTCGGGCCTGCCAAGGGACCGGTATATCTTCTTCGCATCGGATACGGACTGCCGTTCTAAACGGTGTTGCCCCTCTCTATCGCTAAAATAAGTGCAGGTATCGGGGTGATAGGACATGCAAACACGGTTAAAGGGAGTGTTAAAACGGTCGCGCAGAAAAAACAGGGTCCGGTATTGTTTATCGCTGGCTACATATCTGCCTGACATGCACAGCGCTGCAACCGCAGTAGGATTGCTGGTAGTGATATTCACCAGTACATAGCGGTCCTGTTTGGGCTTCTCCCGGAGGTCAAACTCCCGCCATCTCCGGCTGTTTGTTTCAATAAATTGCTTTTGCTCTGCGGTTAGATTGTCCGAAAACAGGGGGACCAATCTTTTGAAACCGGAATAGAGCCGGGGGATTACCGGCAGGCGCCGCCCGAATTTGCTGATTCTGCTGGGTATCATTAAGCACCTGGTCCGTACGGGTTGTTGCAGGCCGGGGAAAGGCCCCGCAGGACGGAAATCCGATAATTATATCTCCGGTCTTTACCGTAAAAGAAAATCATCCGGGATTTGCGGCCAGGGGATGATAGCCGGTGCGGGACGGTAGTGAGACAATCGCCCAGCCGGGCATGGTATCCTCGCCGCGCTGGTTAACGGCGGAAGTCTCAATCTTGACCGCGAATTCACCGTTCTTATTTATTTTTTCGATGACCTTGCCCTTAATCCAGATTACGTCGGAGAAGTAGAAGAAGCGGCGGTATTCCGCGAAGCACTGTTTTAAAAAGCCGTCATCACCCATCCAGTTGGTCAGGAGGGTTATCAGCCAGATGTTGCGCTGGACGCCGATATCATAAGGGTAGGGAAGTCCGGCTGATTTCGCCGCATCGATGCTGAAGTGGACCAGGAAGGCGGGTTCCAGGGCGCCGCTGTCGGGGTTACGGTAGACCCAGTCAGGGTGGCGCCCGTAAAACTCCAGCGCCGCGGGATAAGCCTGGATGCGGACGGGGAATGCCCCGGCGACGCAGAAAGCCAGTTCATCAAGGAGATTGAGAGGCCCCCGGATAATCGGAGGAAGCTCATCTCCGACCTGGACGTCCTCCCAGTAGCGCAATTCCTTACCGCGAATATTGTTTTTTTCCTTCAGGATGTCCTGCTCTATTTTTTCGATTTCCGATTGTTCCCAGGGATGGGGCAGCTGGATGGAAGCGTATTTTCCTTTCTCTCTCGCCGCCCGCCGCTCGGCCCGGACCGTCCAGGCTTTGGCACGGGCGATAACCTCTCCTTCATGAAGATATTCCGCGGCGAAGTGCACGATAATAATCTTTCCGGAGAACTTGCTGACTTTTTCCTCGACACCGGTGATGGTACACCTGGCGGTAATGAGGTCGTTGACGCGGACCGGTTTAAAAAACTCCCAGTCATTCCCGGCATGGAAGCCGTGAACACCCGGAAGACCGACCTGCTGCAGCGTGGGGTAGACAGAGTAGAGGAACGAGGGCGGAGCGATGAGGTTGCCATACCTGGATTGGGAGGCATGTTCCTCATCCCGAAACAGCGGGTTGAGGTCGCCAACGCCATCCGCGAATTTGCGAATCGATTCCCTGACCGCGGTTTCGTTGAAAGCCGGGGGGAGACGGAGCTGTACACCGATTCTCTGTCTCAGGCTTTCGATGCCTTCCGGAGTGATGCTGTTTTCCTTGAGCAGCGCAGGCTCTTTTTCCATGATAACCTCAATCCCTGATATTTGCGCGGCGGTTGAGCCGCACGAAACTTATTCTAGTCTAACGCTGTCTCTCTGTCAAAGTAACCGGCGCATTAAAAGCAAAAATAAGGCGGAAGAGCACCTCCGGAACCATTGGCAGCTCCCCCGCCTTTCTTTACTGAAGATTGGACCGTATTCTATTTGTTATTTCTTGGTCGGCTGTACCGGCTTTGCCGGACTGCTTCCCGGCTTCACGGTATGTGCCGGTTTGGACGGTCCGCTTCCCTTTGTCGGTTGGGCTGGCTTTGTGGCCATCTGATTGACCTCCTTATATAAAATTAATGCGCACTTACAATCACTGTTGAGCCGGAACCGGCGGTGCGGCGTTTTTCTCTACAAGGTCCGCTCTGACGGAATCCTTGTCATACCAGCCTTCATAGAGCAATAGTTCCGGGTGCTGGTCAAAAGTGGTCCAGTCCTTGACCTTAATCTTGGCGCGCGACATCCGGGATTCTTCATAGACCCTGACGTCGAAGGCCTTTTTCCCCCTGCCGGGATTCCTGCGTATCACCGCTTTCAGGTGCCATACCCAGTCCGGGTCCTTCTTCTTGGCTACCACCAGGTGTCTCCCCGCCAGTTCAGGTATCTCCCGGGGACCGGACAGTTTCTCAGCTGTCCGCTTTGCAGGCGCGGTAACCGGGGCGGTTACCTCACCCGCGGTGGTGGTTACTCCACCAGGCATTGCCGCGGCGGTTGCCAGTGTTTTTTTCCTCCAGAACATATCAGCCTCCTTTGCTCACCAGTCCTGGTGCAATAATTTATGTTCCCTTTTTGTAAAATCTTCGCTATATTCAAAAACGGGGTTGCATTCCCCGATTAACGCCTACTATCCAGTTTTAATGGTGACATATATGTCATGAAGGATTATTCATGATTATATTAACACCATAGGACGGCGTTGTCAATAGGATTTTAGTCAGGCCGGGAAAATATTTTTCAGGGGCTGGCGTGAGATATAGCAGCATGGGGGAGGGTTGCGGGAGGGTGAATCCTTACGGATTGGAAAAACTTCGCCGCCGCAGTTCGAAGACAACCGGATTATCCGGGTCAGGACAGGCGACCGTTGCCTTCTCCCCATCCTTTTCCCAGGGTAGGGAGCCTCCGAATTGCAGTACCTCGGCAAAAGGAAAGAGAGAATAAAAAGCCCATGAGCACAGGCCGCCCGGCGTCGCCTGGCCGATGACGAACCTGTCACCGACCTTGTGTCCGGCTTCACAGCTCCCTTTCTGCGATATTACCTCGGCGATTATCTCGTGGCTTCGGTCGTCCATCTCTTACCTCTCTCAGGTTGGAGTGACATCATAAAACCGTCAGGCTATTCCTTCTGAGCTCCCTGGCCCTGGCCCTGGAATGACGGACATACCTGTCCAGTTCGGCCCAGAATTCGTCGCCGTGGTTGCGTATCCGGGTATGGACCAGTTCGTGCAGCATGACGTAATCGATAAGGTCTTCCGGCAGCAATACTAATTTCAGGTTGAGGCTGATATTATTACTCTGTGAACAGCTGCCCCACCTGGTCCTTTGTTCCCGGACAGTCGCCGTGTTGTACTCAAATCCATGCTTCCCGGCCAGGAGGGACAGCCTGTTTTTCAGCTGCTTCCGGGCGGTATCCCTGTCTATTCTCCGGTAAAGGTCTGACAAAGCTCTGGTCCTCTTTTCGTTCCTCTGGATTATGCGCAGATGTTTTTGAATCCAGTCCTTCCTGGAAAGCGCAAACTCGGCGGCTTTCTTCATGGAAATCCGTGCCGGGACGGCGACCCTCGGTCCTATTCCGGGCCTCACCGATATGATGATATGCCGGGCCCGGCTGCTTCTCTCGAAGAGTATTTTCCCGATTCCATCGATTTCGATTGTGTGAGAATCTGTCATGACTTGGATTCCAGTTCGAAAAGGTCCGATTCTTTGCGAGATATTCCGGGATGCGCGAGAAAGAAGAATTCTTTACCCGCCCAACCGGAAATACCGGAATCTCTGAACCAATCTACCAGCCAGCGGGCGTCTTCCTGAGAGCGGTATTTTTCGAGGGCGCGAAGTTTGGTTTCCAGGTAGTCCGATATGTCAATTTCGGTAGTGATTTCGTCGTCGGGGCGGGTGAAAACTTCGCCAATGTCAGACCGCTCGATGCTGGCAAAAGCGCTTTGGGGGATGGTGACGTAATACAGTTTTCCGGGGCCATCACCCCGGCCGAGCGCCTGCTTGAAAGCGGCGGTAGCCGCCTTCCCGATCGCGATGTGGTCGGGATGGCCGCTGATGCCGTCCGGCCCGAAGGTAATCATCACCTCCGGTCGGACTTCCCTGATTATCTTCAGCACCCTGGCGGTGACTTCTTTGAAATCCGCTTTGTCCAGATCACCATCGGTGTAACCGAGCCGGTAGATGCGCCGGATGCCCGTAATGGCTGCGGCGGCGCGTTGCTCCTCGGCGCGGGCTGCGGCGGTTGCCACGCCCTCGGGTACGTCCAGGCGGGTGCCCTTCTCACCTCCGGTCGCCGTTATAAGGTCGACGTCGTAACCCCGCCCGGTGTACCTGGCGGTAGTGCCGCCCGCGGCGGACGTTTCATCATCCGGATGGGCGAAGACCAGTAATATTCCTCTGCGCATTACCTTGATCCACGCATGAATCTCAAGCGCATTATAGAGTTGCGTCGCCAATGTGTCAAAAATAAGCGGGAAGGGGCTCTCGCTTCCAGTCAGAACGGCAGCCCGAACCGGCCGGTCTTTGATTTTCAGGAAATCTTAATCTAGAATGAAACGGTAACCGGTAAAGCCACACGCCACTCCAGTCAGATGAAACCGAAGTCATAAAACGGGAGGAACCCTCATGAGCGGTCCATTGAAAGGAATAAGGGTCCTTGACCTTACCTGGGTCCTGGCCGGGCCTTTCGCGACGATGATACTGAGTGACCTGGGCGCGGACGTGATAAAAGTAGAGCGGCCGGAAGTGGGCGATATTTCCCGCGGCAACGGCCCCTATGTACGGGGGCTCAGCACCTACTTTCTCAGCCTCAACCGGGGTAAGAAAAGCATCGTCCTCGACCTCAAGAGTGAAAAGGGAAAGGAGGTATTTTTCAAGCTGGTGGAGCATGTAGACGTGCTGGTGGAGAATTTTACGCCCGGCACCATGGATAAGATGGGCCTCGGTTATGACACACTGAAAAAGCGTAACCCGAAGCTTATCTATGCCGCCTGTTCCGGTTTTGGTCAGACGGGGCCGTACGCCGGCAAGCCTTCTTTCGATATCATCGCACAGGCCGCGGGGGGTATCATGAGCATTACCGGAGAGCCCGGCAGGCCCCCGGTGAAGGTGGGGGCGGCTATCGGTGACATCAGCGCCGGCTTGTTCATGTGCATCGCCATTCTTGCCTGCCTCCGGGAAAGGAACGTGAGCGGGGAAGGCCAGATGATAGACATCAGCCTGCTCGATTGCCAGGTATCGATACAGGAGAATGCATTTGTCCGTTATCTGAACACCGGCGAGGTGCCGGTACCGCTGGGGACACGGCATCCCGTTTTCGCTCCTTTCCAGGTATTCCCGACCAAAGATAACTACATCGCGGTGGCAATGATGGGTGGAGTGGGAAACCAGTGGGAGTTGTATTGCGCCGTTATCGGTCATCTGGAACTGATTGACGACGAGAGGTTCCAGACGGGATGGGACCGCGCTCAGAACTTCGAAGTGCTGGAGCCGGTATTGACCGCTGCCATGAAAACGAAAACCACCGGGGAGTGGCTTCGGGAACTGGAGGAAGTGGGGATTCCCTGCGGGCCTCTCAATACCATCGATAAGGTGGCCGCGGACCCCCAGGTAATTTCCCGGGACATGATTCTGGAGGTAAAGCACCCCCGGGCGGGAAGCTTCCGGGTAGCTAACACCCCGTTCAAGCTTTCCCGGAGCCGGAACAGGCCCGCCAAGGCTTCACCTGACCTGGGGGAGGATACGAGGCAGGTGCTGGCAGAGCTTCTGGGAATGAGCGAGCGGGAACTGTCCGCGCTTAATGAATGCGGCGCAATCTCCTGTGGCGGCGAAAAAGACTAACCGAGTCGGTGTGTTCTGCCGCAGTGCGGGCATCTGACATTCGGTTTCTGAAACCCGGGGGGTACTCTCAGTTGTGTACCGCAGGGACAGGAGATAGTCTTGTATTTCCCCAGGCGCCACATGAGGTTGGAGGTCTCGCGGGTGCGCTTGACCTTTTCTTCGACGGCTTCGGATTTTTCCGGGGCGGATGCGGCGCGTAACGGGACCGCCGCTTCGCCCGCCAGTGCGGAAGGGGGGATAACCCCTTTCCCAGTTTCTTTCAGGTATGCCTGGTTGTATTCTTTCAGGGAAGCCCCGCCCATCGCCCGCAGGATCTGGATGCGCTTGGTGATAGGCGGATGGGTACTGCTCAGGTCATTGGCTTTCATCCCCTTTTCCCGGAACGGGTTGATAATATACATCGGCGCCGTCGCCTTGTTGACTTTTTGCAACTGCTGGGTCGAGGCCGCAAGCTTCTCCAGTGCCGAGGCCAGACCCTCGGGATAACGGGTATATAATGCGGATGATGCGTCCGCCAGATACTCACGTTTCCGGGAAACGGCAAAGTAAAGGAGCTGCGCCGCGATTGGCGCCAGTATCATCAGGACTATCCCGATGGCCAGGATAATGATTTGCCCCTGGCCCCCGCCGCCCGAGCGCGAGCTTCTGCGTCCCCCGGTCATCCCGCTGAAGAACAGCATCCGCGTGGCGTACCAGGCCATGATGACAATCGTGCCCAGCATGACCCCGGCGAGAGACATCACCAGGACATCGCGGTTGTTCACGTGGGATATCTCATGACCGATTACTCCCTGAAGCTCGTCCCGGTTGAGTTTCTCCAGGAGGCCGGAGGTAACGGCTACCGAGGCTTTTTCCGGAGACCGCCCGGTGGCGAAGGCATTCAGGGCGGGGTCATCGATGATGTAGATATCCGGCATCTTCGGCAGACCGGACGCGATTTTCATTTCCTCCACTATGTTATAGAGTCGGGGATGGTCGTCGCGGGTTATCTTCTTGGCCCCGGACACGGACAGCAGGATGCTGTCTCCCTGGAAATAGGCGACGAGGTTCATTATCCCCCAGAGCACGATGGCGATGATGAGGCCGGCCACCGGGCTGTCCAGGAAATAGAGCCCAAGGAAATAGCCCACCAGGAACAAGAGGATACCCATCCCGGTGATGAGTATCAGCGACCGGATACGGTTAGACCGGATTTGTTCCCACATCATGGTCTAGGAAAAACTCACCTTCGGCGCGGCCCTCTCTTCGGTTGTCGTGACCTCGAAGAACTCGCCGGTCTTGAATCCCATCATGCCCGCCATGATATTGGTGGGAAACATCTGGATTTTGTTGTTGTAGGTCAGCACGGAATCGTTATAGTACTGGCGGGAGAAGCTTATCTTGTTCTCCGTGGAGGTTAGCTCTTCCTGGAGGGCAAGATAGTTCTGGTTCGCCTTGAGGTCTGGGTATGCTTCCACCACCACGAGCAATCGGGCGAGGGCCGAGCTGAGCTCACTCTCCGCCTTTGACCGTTCGCCCGCCCCCGCCGAAGACGCCTGCTGGGCGACGTTGCGCGCCTGGGTTACCGCCTCCAGCGTTTCGCGCTCGTGCTTGGTGTAGCCTTTGACGGTCTCCACGAGGTTAGGGATAAGGTCATACCGCCTTTTCAGTTGCACGTCAATCTGCGCCCAGGCATTTTTCATCTGGTTTCTCACCCGGACCAGCCCGTTATACATGGCGACCGTCATTATTAACAGGACCGCCAGCACGCCGAGGATGACATATACAGGTATCATACGCTGTTACCTCCCTTGGGCGGGACTCCCGCCGCTTATTCCCTGGCTTTAAACACTTCTTTCAAAAACTCGAAGACCGGTTGTTCTTCATCGGGGGCGGCAGAACTGCCGGCAAGCTGTGTCAGGAGCGCGTTCATCTCGCCACCATCGAACCACAATCCGTCCTCCCGCTCGCAGACATCGATGTGAATGGCGGGACCGCCGATGGCTACCTCTTTCATGTTCTGACGGCAAATGGGACATTTCAGAGGCTCGTGTCCGGCCCCGGTTACGGGGAGACTGACGATTTTCCCGATGACCAGCTCCGGGCTGGGTAGCTTCGCGCATTCCAGCAGCAGGTCAAGCTCATCGGAGTCAAACCACGTGCCCTCGCAATTGGGGCAGTAGTCCAGCTCAATCTGCTGGTGTTCCACGACAATCATGTCCTGCTTACACTTCGGACAAATCATGTTTCCCCGCACTTCCCACGGTAACCCGTATTTCCGGAATTATGGTAAATAATACCATATCGGTTAACGATTTATCAAAGAAGCGTGGCCTGCATGTGCATGCGGATATTCGGAAACGGGCAGTAAGAAATCCTGGAAAGCCAACGGTGTACCGGTGGAGGCCGCGAAAAGGACAGCAGGGAGCTAATATTTTGCTCTGCGCCGGTAATCCGCTTGCCTTGCTTCTGGTCAATCACGGACTGGCGCAGATTAACGGTGTGCGCATCACGGACTCAATCGGGATACTGGTCAAAATGGCGGAGATGATGGTTGACCTGCACCGCATGGGGATTAATCGGGACAAGATGGGCATCTTCGGGCCGGTATTAAAAGATGAGATTGGCAGAACCAGAAGGATATATGGCCCAGAGTAAGGGTTCCGGGTGAACCTCCCGCCGAATGCTTAAACGCGAGCCGCTTTCAACTGAAAAAACTCGGGCATGTTCAGGAGGTGAGTCCCGTTAAAGTGCAGCATTCTTTCCAGATTAAGATATAACGGGTCAGCCAGCGGGTCTGCCTTTTGAGTCGTCTCAATGAGTGTCAGCCATAACCTGTCATCATCTGTTTTTCCGGCATGGGAGGTACCGGAAGGCAAAAACGTGGTTTCGCTCAGCTGAAGCACAAAATGCAGGTAGGCAACTACTTTTGCGATTTCCACCTGTTCCGGGGAAAGCCTTTTTATCCGGTCTGCAGCGCCCAGCAGTTCGAAATACTCTTCTTTGGACCGGGGTTCCATGGTAAAGCCGAAGCCTGAATAGGAACTTCTTCCGGTCAATATGCAGGGAATTCCGAAACAGGCAAATTCCAGGCCTGCCGTGCCGCGTGCGGTGATAATGACATCGGCGATTCCGCATAAGCTTCTCGTATTTATCTCCTCGGGAAGCAGCCTGACGGTGTTTTCCCGTGAGGTTCCGGTCACTTTTTCGATTTCGGACCTGCCGCTGTGTCTGGGGTTGGGGGCTCCCACGTAGGGGTGGGGTTTGACCAGCCAGTTGGTCTCGGGGCGCTCCTTGATAAAATCGAGGGTTTCTCTTAGCCAGACGAGGTAGTCCTTGAACAGTGACCAGCCGTGAGAACGAGGTGCGTCCGGTATCCAGTGGCACATTATCACAACCACGGGCTTTGCCTCATCTATACCTAATCTCCGGCGCAGCTCACTTTTCGAAAGCACCGGCTTGGACGAGTCGTATGCGATAGTAACATCACTTTCACCGGATTTTTGCGCGGGCGGGTTCATGCGTTCCTGAAGGTAAGCCTCCGCCTTCTCAATCGATTCCGTTTTCCGGTGCTCGCGGGCGGCGTTAACCAGCCAGTCCGGCGGCCTGGCGTGGTGATTGCCCAGGTCGTCCGGATTCATGTAGCGCCTCACTCTCACCGTGTTACCGGGAGACCTGGTAATCACGAAAACTTCGGCGCCATGTTCTAACGCTACCCTGGCCAGCAGGCCGTAGGGCAGGAAAAACATTTCGCCGGTGACCACCGCCTTAATATCATGTTTACGGAAAAGAGCGCTGTAATATTGTCTTATCAGCGCCGCTTCACGGACATATTTGATTACACCTGGAGTAATCACGTCGATGGTCCCTTCACCGGTTGCTTTGATGTATGAGTTGTAGACCAGGTCGCCGATAAGGATTCCGTCATATTTCAGGTTTATCAGGTCATCACCGTTGCGGAGGTTGTTCAACATTCTCCCCGCACCCCCCCATGATTTTAGCCGGATAAGCGGGTCCCGGTACCTGTTCCCGAAGTATGCGAAACCTGCCTTTCCGTAAGAAGCGCAAATCTTCCTGGACTTGGCATCATATGGATTTTGCATTAAAAACAGCGGTTTAAGATGCTTCAGGCGCTCCAGATACTTGCTTAACACGGAATTCGCCGCCATGTATGTAGGCTGATAGCTCAGGATATTTACCAGGACCCGGCCGTTAGGGCGGGATTCGTTCAAGTTATTGAAAGCGCGCCATTTTTCGCTGTTTACATTTATGAACTTTTTCTGACCGGCGGTTAGTGCCTCGCTGCCGAGTAAAAAAGCTTTCCGGATAATATCTCCGGAATTCAATACAAAGTAACGGTAGAGTAAGGGCAGCAGCCTGGTTTTCCGGGCGAGACTTTTTAACCTGTCTTTCATGGCAAGAAATACATTCCGTTAGTCCGGCTGGCTGCGGTAAAGCTTCCAGTAGGCGCCCTTTTGCCGGAGCAGTTCCTGGTGCGTACCCTGTTCCGCTACCCTTCCTTCTTCCAGCACGACGATGTTGTCCGCGCTGCCGATGGTTGAGAGCCGGTGAGCGATGGTGATAACGGTATGCTCCTTCGATATTTGATCGATAGCTCCCTGAACCGCGGCTTCGGAAATATTATCCAGCGCATTGGTAGCTTCATCGAAAATGAATATCTCAGGCTTTTTTACGATGGCTCTGGCCACCGCGATTCTCTGGCGCTGTCCGCCGGATAAACGGACCCCTTTATCTCCAACCACGGTTTCATAGCCTTTGGGCAATTCGAGGATAAATTTATGGGCGTCTGCCAGCCTGGCGGCTGCGGTAATATCTTCGTCGGAGTATTCCCGGGAACCGAAGACGATGTTATTCCTGATGGTATCGTTAAAGATGTAGGTATCCTGGCTGACGAAACCGATCTTGCTCAGCCAGGATGATAGCCGGGAGTCTTTCAGATTAACTCCGTCAACCCGGATTTGTCCCTGTTCCGGGTCGAACAAGCGGAGGAGCAGATTAATCAGCGTGGTCTTGCCGCTGCCGGACCGCCCGACGATAACCGTTGCCTTCCCCTTCGGGAAAACCATCGAGACATCTTCCAGGATAATACGGCGTCCTTTATAAGAGAAAGTAACATGATCGAAGGTAATCTGTGATTCGAAGCTCTTTATCACCCGATTACCGTCGGTTATACTGCTTATTTCCGTATTCCGCGTCGAATAAACAGACTCGCAGTTAGGCAAGGCTCCCATTATCTGCATTACAATCGTCCCGAGCGTCCCGATAATGGGAAACAGGCGGAAGACGGCGAAGGTGAAAGTCCCGAATGTCGGAATCAGGGTTATAAAGCCTTCCGGGGACAGGACCTTTATCGCCAGGGCGATGACGCCTATGGAAACGTATAAAATGAACATGAGTAACCGCGCCGGTATCTGCTGCCAGACATTACGCCTTACGGCGAGCTTCCACCGCTCCGCTATGGTCCTGTTAAAGCGGTCTATCCAAACGCTTTCGGTATTGAATACTTTTACCTGCTTGATGCCGCTGATGGTCTCATTCAGGATGATGTTGCTTTCCCTGGCGGTTTTTAAGATACCCTTGGCAGAGTAGTAAGAGACCTTTTCCCCAAGGTACCTGGTCAGCAAATAGTAGCCGATCCCTATCGCCAGCAGGACGATGGTCCCCTGCCAGGACAGGGAAATAAGAAGCACCATTATGGAGATAGACAATATAACCTGTGAGCTTAGCTCCGTGACTGATGTTACCAGAACAGACAGAGACTGGGGGGCCGTCGCGATGTTATAGATAAGCTCCCCTTCCTTATGGTCAATGAAATACTGGTAGTCGGCTTTGAGAAAATTCCTGTAAATCTCTCTCTGGTTTTCTTCCACCAAACGAGATGAAAATATCGCGGCCAGTCTTATCAGCGCCAGCCGGGCCGCGAAGGCAAGCAATGCCGCAATCAAAAAGACCAGCACGAAAGAAACAAAGGTGTTGTCCACCGGGACCAAATCAGCAAGGGTCCTGATAATATTAAGGATGAGGTTGCTTTCTTCGGCTCCGATGTTAAAGGCCGTGGAGAGGATGGGGTAGACGGCGGCGACGTTGATTGCCTCCAGGACTCCCGCTGCGAGCGAGAGGCTGAACAGGGCCAGAAGGTGTAATTTATATGATTTAAGAAAGAACCATATTATCCGCAGAATATTCGTCGACATCGTTAATAAGAATCATATTTCATTTGGTCAGGCACGTCAATAAATAACCGGGGTGGGGGCTGATACCGCTTTGAATACTGATAAAAATCAAAGGGGCTGTCAGGGGCTTGGCCCGCTTAAGGGCCCGGCAAATACCCGATAATATGACGGGTTAATTAGGTATCTGTCAGCTCCGGGTAACATCCCGTCACGATGAATTTCTTCCCGCCCTCACGACTGCTCTCTTCTGCCACAACAACCAGGCGCAAACCGAAACGAGGAGCAGCTAGTTGACGATATTAACGGAGTCAGAACCGTAAATGTTAATCCCGTTAATTCTTCCCCAGAGATAACCGGTCCCGTCACCGGACGTAAAAACGGTATCGGATACCTTAAAATGCAGCACGAGGTCCGGTATCAGGTCATCGTTAGCCGTGGCCGGGTATTCGTCTCCGCTGTTCGGGATTTTGTCCGGGTCTTGCGTCTCCGGCCTGATGATATGCACCTGAAAAGATTCGTATTTGGTATTATCGTGGGCCGGTACCGCTCCCATAATGCCGAGCTCCGGGCCGAAATTAAGCTCCAGGTGTTCATAATCGATGTTCTCAACATCGAGTGTCTCCGTGCCCAGTATAGCGACGGGGATAACCCCGTTTTTCACCTTGGTGTTAATGGAATTGGGATTACTCCAGGGCTTGATATCGATATCGATTTCCGTTGCGGAACCGCCGGATACCACCGTAAGGGTGGAGGTTTCAATCTCAACTCCCCACATGGTACCGACGACCACTCTCGCCGGAATCGATGAATCCAGATACCCCGGAGGTACTTCAAAGGTGGTCGTCGTGGTGCTCTGAAGCGGGTTTCCGGGACCGGGATGATAGCTCCAGTTGGTGAAAGTTGGCATCGTATTCAGGTATCCCAGAGAGTTGCCGTTAATAAAAACCTCGTCCTGTTCCCCAAGGTCTACGTCGTCGGCGACGATAGTAAGAGTCACGGATGCAGCCGGCCAGGCGCTGCCGTCGTACTGATGGGTCCATGAGGGGTCCGGGTTGATATCCCCGATGGCATAAACATATATGTCCAGGGTCTGGGTATAGGTTGTCCCGGCACTGACTGCCGGTGTGCCGGAAATCACCGGAATGAACGCCGTTATTAGCGCGACCAGTAACGTGATTAATCGGGCTAAAATCCTCATAACACCCACCTTGAACAGATTTCAAACGTTTGACGGAAAAGTACCCTATTAATTCTTACGTATTCCGGCAGGTCAATGTTACTCATTTTCCGCCCGGCAGCTTAATTTGGCGTTGCCCTGCCCCGGAACTTTATTCTTTTACATGCGCAGTAGCAGTTTGCCGGATTTGGGGAGCTTCCACAATCCCTAATTAGTCATGGGTATCAGGGAAAGGACTGGCATCTTTTTGCTAATCTTCCCATGTGAAATGAACAGACTGTCCAGGTGGGGCTAAAGATGCCGGTGCCGCCGGGCGCAGTAATGAGACCGGTTGAACGGAAAAAGGGAGCTGCCGGGAGATAAGCAGGAAGCTTACCTACTTCGCGTGTTTCAGCACCATAACCTGCGGTCCGGCGGGCAGGGCGGACGGAGAGAATTCCGCTTCGCTGGAGCCGGCCCGGATGACGTTAGCCTTGCCCTTGATGAAATCGTCAACTCCCGCGATGGGAAAGAAGCATTTTTCATTCCGGAAGTGCATGGGGATGGTGACGCGGGGCTTTAGCTGCTCGCGGACCTTCGTCGCGGCAGCGGCATCGATGGTGTAATTTCCCCCCACCGGGATAAAGAGTACGTCTACCGCGCCGATTTCCCTGACCTGCTCCGGAGCCAGGAGATGGCCCAGGTCGCCCAGGTGACATAACTTTACGCCATCCACCTCGAAGCAGAAGACCGTATTCCGTCCGCGCTGGCTGCCGCCCGCATCATCGTGCCGGGTGGAAATGCCGCGGAACCGGATATTTTTCTCGTTAGCGTTACCCTTGACCACCGCCGGGCTGCCTTTCACGGCGCCGGTATTGCCGTGGTCATGATGGTCGTGGCTGACGGTCACGATGTCCGCTGTCTCATTTATTTCATCGTAGACCAGTCTGTCCGTTCTCTCATAGGGGTCGGTAATTATTTTGGTGCCGGATGAGGAGGTGATAAGGAAGGAAGCGTGTCCCAGAAATTTCACTTTCATGCTGCTCTCCGTTTGCGTTATTTCGAGAGGCCGAGGGCCAGGTTGATAAGGGTCCGTACCGGGGCCCCGGTGGCACCCTTGACCAGGTGGCCCTGGTCCTTCTCGCTGCGTGCGGTACCGGCGATGTCCAGGTGGACCCAGGGCTTTTTCGCCACGAACTCTTCAAGAAACTTGGCGGCGGTAATCGCCCCGCCGTAGCGGTTGCCGATGTTCTTGACGTCCGCCACGTCGCTCTTTATCAACTCGGCGTACTCCTCGAACATGGGCATCTGCCAGATATATTCACCGGCTCCCTTGCCGGCGTCAATCACCCTGTCCGCCAGGCGCTGGTTATTGCTGAAAGCGCCGGTGCAGATAAGGCCGAGGGCTACCATGCAGGCCCCCGTGAGGGTGGCCACATCGATAATCGCTTTTGGATTGAGGCTGGCGGCGTAGCTCAGGGCATCAGACAGGATAAGTCTGCCTTCCGCGTCAGTATTGAGCACCTCGATGGTCTTGCCGTTCATTGCCTTAACGACGTCTCCGGGCTTCAAAGCGCTGCCGCTGGGGAGGTTTTCCGTGGCGGGGATAAATGCGGAGATATTCGCTTTCAGTTTCATCCTGGCAATAGCGCCGAGCGCCGCCATGACCGCCGCGCCGCCGGCCATGTCCCCCTTCATCTCAGACATATGTTCCGAAGGCTTGATGGAGATACCGCCGGAGTCAAAAGTAATTCCCTTGCCGACGAATGCCGCATCCAGTATATCACTGTCCCTGCCTTTATAGCGGAGGATGATGAACTTGGGGGGCTGCTGGCTGCCCTGGGCTACGCCGAGCAATGCCCCCATACCCAGTATTTCCATCTGCTTCCGGTCGAGGATTTCCACTTCCAGCCCGTAGTCCCGCGCGATTTCCCCGGCGGCTTCAGCCATCCGGGTGGGGGTCATATAGTTGGCGGGCTCATTTACCATGTCGCGGGCAAGGATGGTCGCTTCGGCCATCACCCTGCCGGCAGCTATACCTTCCGCCGTCATTTCCTTCTGCTTCCTGCCGCTGATGATGGCAAGACGTTTGATTTCCCGGTGACTATCATTATTCCCGGTCAGGTACTTCCGGAAGGAATATAAGCCGAGCAAGGCGCCTTCCGTGATTGCCTGTGCCGCGTCTCGCGGGTCGCCCGTTTCCGGCAGTACGGTAGCGATGCTATCGGTTCCCCTGCGTCTCAGCCAGCGGCAGGTCTCGGCAAAAGCCCCGCGGATTTTGGCCGCGGAAAGCTCCTTCTTCTTCCCGAGGCCGGTAATGACAACGCGCGGGGAGGGGACTTTTCCCATGCTGTGCAGCAGGGTGACCTCTTTCGCCTTCCCCTTTATCTCCTTCCTGCGGATAAGGTCGGAGATAGCTCCTCCCAGGGCCTGGTCCGCGGCAGCCGTATCCGGTTCCAGTCGCTTTGCGCCCTGGAAGCAATAAACGATAATCGCATCCGTTCGGGTCCGGGTAATATCTCCTGTTATTGCCTTTATTTCCATGCTAGTCTCACTCCTTTTCATTTCCTTGCGGCGCGGATAATTTTATCGATTACCGGGTTTATATCCCGCGATGTATCCACGGCAAAATAATTGCGCCGGATTTTTTCTATCGCCGGTTTCATTTTACGGTAGGTTGACCAGTCAGCTTCCGAGTGGTCCGAGCGTAGTTGTTCTTTGGCCCTTTGTCCGAGGCGCTCGTAGACCACGCTTTCCGGCGCTTTAACCCATACCATGACCAGTTTTGCCCGCTGTTCCTCTCCGATTTGATAAAGACGCTCCCGGTATGTTTCGGAGAGATTGGTGGCATCCAGGATAATGGAGATGCCCTTCTGAAGCAGCCGTTTGATAAGCAGATGGATGGTCTGAAAAAGACGGGAGCTTTCTTCGATGCTATATTCCGGAGAAGGAAAAAGCTTTTTCCTGAGAGCATCACTCTCCAGGACAAGCAGCGGCATTCTCTCCGCCAGCCTTCGACTCAGATAAGACTTGCCGGTGCCCGGCAGCCCGCTTAAGACAATCAGGGCAGGCCGGGCTACGGGTTCGGGGAGGGGGCCGAGAGATTCGGCGAGTAGACTGGTATCATCCTGAGTACGCGTGCTGGCCATAATCTGATTATAAGACGTTTCCCCGTCTTTGACCAGATATATAACGGATGGCTTTATTCTGTTTGGTTGGCTCAAGGTGGTGCCCCCTCCCATCCCGAGGTTTTTTTTCCCGCCCTGACCCACCCTCGCGGCTGCTCTCTTTTGCCCCGCCAGCCAGGCGTAAACAAAAACCCGTCGGTGGCTTTATCCGGTCTGAGTTTGGCTCCCGGGGAATTTCCCACCATCTCCGGTGACTTTCTTCCCGCCCTAACCCACCCTCGCGGCTGCTCTCTTTTGCCCCGCCAGCCATGAAAATAAAACCTGACGGATTCCTAGCCTTCGTTGTAAAAGGCTACGCCGAACAAACCGGGGCCGGTATGCGCTCCCATCACCGGGGTAAATTCCGTGATGAATAGTTCTTCGCAATCATACCTGGCGGCGATATGTTTTCTCAGGGTTTCCGCCCATTCCGGGGCATCAGCGTGCATCAAGGCCACATGCAAGGGTTTTCCAGGGACCACTTTCCGTGCCATCATTTTCAGCATATACTTCAGGGCTCCCTTTGAGGTGCGCGGCAAGGCCACGGTATGCGCGTCAGCGTGGTTAATGGTGAAGACGGGTTTGATTTTCAGCAGGGAGTTGACCAGCCCCGCCGCCTGGGGGACGCGCCCGCCCTTGACCAGGTACTGGAGTGTGTCCAGGGATGCATAGAGTTCCACACGTGACATAACGTTATTCGCTGCGGCTGCCGCTTCGTTCAGACCTTTCCCCCGTGAAGCCTCTCTGGCGGCGGCGAGTACCGCCAGGCCCATTCCTGCCGCTGCCGAGGTGCAGGCGATAATTTCAATCGCCAGCTCCGGACGGATGTCCAGCATCATCTCCCTGGCCATTACCGCCGAATGATACATACCGCTTAGCCTGGAAGGTTCGGTGATACAGAGAATGGCTTTTGCTCTCTCCGCGCATTTCTGGAAGGCTTTGAAATAAGGCCCGGGCAGAGAGCCGGCGGTGGTAGGCAGTCTCGTGGCCCGGCGCAGCCTTTCGTAAAATTCCGGGGGAGAGATGTCAATACCGTCGCGATATATGCGGTCCTCGAAGATAAGCTCGATGGGAACGACTTCAATATCATATCGCGCGACCTGCCCGGGAGGGATGCAGGCGGTCGTATCTGTGACGACAGCTACTTCCGGCATCAGCGCTTTCTCGCCTGCCAGAAATGGTGCTCTCTATCGAAGAAGAGATTCTTCCTTCGCTTCGGGTCCATCATTGCTTCCTTCATGCCGGGCAAAGAGCGCAGCAGCAGGAAGAGTGCCAGGAACAGGGAATACCAGGCGATTAACAGGGGTGAATCAAAAAGCCAGATAAAGACCGGGATTGCCAGTAATCCGAAGGCAATGGCCAGCCTCGCATTGCTGGTAACCAGCAGGACGATAATCATCAGGACGAGAGTTGCCCCGAATTCTACGGGCACGAGCGCCGCCATCACTCCGAGCACGGTAGCGGCGCCTTTTCCGCCCTTGAACCCGAGAAAGACCGGCCAGTTATGCCCGATTACCGCGGCGAATCCGGCGGCCATTATCCAGGGCAGGGTGAGAGCAAGCTGCCCGGCGATAAATACTGCCGCGGCCCCTTTGGCTACATCCGCTAAAAGGACGATGATTCCGGTCAGCGGTCCCAGTTCCCTGGTAGCGTTAAGGGCTCCCATGTTGCCGCCGCCAACCTTGCGGATATCAACACCCTTTTTCAAGCGCCCGGCCAGGTAGGCGGAGGGTATGGAACCCAGCAGGTATCCGGCAATGACCGCAAGAAGAATATGGAAGGACATGCTTACATTATCCGCCGTTCTCGGCGTAAGAGGCAAGGCCGAGCGTACCGGTCCCGCAGGCATAGCCCATAATCGGGCTGAACTCGCTTAGCCAGAGTTCAACACAGTTGAATTCCCGTGACACGAGCCGCATCAGATTTTCCGCCTCTTCCCGGGCATACGCATGCATCACGCAGACATGTGCCGGAGAGTCACCCAGCTTAACCCTGGTGATATCGATGAGTCGCTTGATACCTTGTTCCCGGTTTCGGACCGCTCCGGCGAAGTGGACGGATTCGTGGACGCTGAGAAGGGGCCGAATCTGCAATATCGAGCCTACCTGAGAAGCAATCCTGGGGATGCGGCCCGAGCGGTAGACGTGTTTGATGGTATCCAGCAAGACCAGCGCTTCAACCCTGTCCCTGACCCGGGCGGCGGCGGTGATTACCGTTTCCATGTCCTTATCCTCCGCGGCGGCGCGCGCGGCTGCCAGGGTGACGAATCCCTCGGCTGATGTCGCTGTCAGAGAGTCCATTATTTCAATTCTCAAGTCGGGGAGCTCGTTACGCGCCAGTTCTCTGGCTTCAGCCGCCGATGCATGGACCATGCTCAGTTTGTTAGAGACGGTAACGAAGAGCAGGTTTCTGGCAATCCGGCCGGCGCGGCGAAATGATTCCAGGCATTCTCTTGGAGGTGGAGCGGACGTTTTGAATGATTCCGGCTCTTTGAGGAAAAATTCATATGCTTCCGAAGGGCTCAGGTCTACACCGTCCCGATAGAGCTTGCCGCCGAAAAACAAGTTAATGGGAATGATTTCAATATCGAACCGGTCGATAAACTCCCGGGGAAGGCAGGAAATACTATCCGTAAGAACAGCTACTTTTGGCATCGGACTCTATCAAAGGGACGAAGAAGTGTAAGTATGATAGCACGGATAGACGGTGATAACAAGGCTGACACCGCGAGATTTATTTGCACCTGGCGGGGCAGAAGAGAGCAGCCGCGAGGGCGGGACAGGATGGGAAGAAAGTCATCGGGATGGGAGGGGCAACACACCTCCACTGACAGTCACCACACGTCCGCGTCCACATCGAGATGGGGGTATTTACCCTCCAGGAGCGGCGTATGCTCGCTGTCCAGCAGGGGGACTGCCGGAAATAAACGGCCCGTTTTCAAATCCTGTTTCCATTCGTTCTCAGGATTTGTTCCGTAAAGGTTGGATTGGCAGACGCCTTTGCTTTGTAAAAGTACCCTGAAGCTTCCCATCCCATCCTCCCTGATAAGCTCCTGCATGGCATAACGGTTTGCCATGTGCTCCTGATTGGGCAATCCCCGGCGGGCAAGAGCATTCATAAAGGAATGGATTCCCAGGTTGGCCAGGAAATCGCGCTGGCTGATAAGCGCGATGGTTTCCAGACTGCCGGATTCCCCGGCATGTATCGCCGCGGTAAAGTCCACGTGGCTGGTGATGTCCTGGTAACCGACGCGGATATAAGGGTTGCTGCCGCAGTTGTGGCGATAGTAGGTCATCAAGGTCCCGGAGCTTTTTTCGGGCGAGTAGAGTTCCCCCGCCGGATATCCGTAATCGATGGTAATGACGAAGCCTTTCCTGAGGCGGTACGCCATATCGGAAAACACGGAATCTAATTCCAGGTTTACCTCGGTCCGGTATCCTTCCGGCAGGACGATACCTTCTCTTGCCAGGCGCGATTCCACCCCGGGTGTGGAAAGAGTTCCCGTCACCTCAGAAAAATCATCTCCCTCGAAGGTAACATAGACCTCCCTGAGCCGCCCGCGCTGTACAGTCACGAGGTGGGTCGGGAGGGCATCGATAAGTTCATTGGAGATAAAGCAGCCGCAGACTTCCGCAGGTATCGTTTCGACTATCTCTTGAATTATCTTCGCTCCCCGGTGGTCATAATGAAAAACCCTGTTAGCATTATTTTCTGCGGCGTAATAACTAACTGCATTCCGGAAAGAGGAAGAAAGCTTCGGAAGAAAGCTGAGGATGTCACGGGCGAGAAGGCCTTTACCCGCTCCCATCTCCACGATGTCAAACCGTTCCGGACTGTCCATCAGCCGCCACATCTGCTCCATCTGTACGGCGATGAGGGCGGCGAAGACCGGGTGGGTAGCCGGGCTGGTATAGAAATCCCCATCCGCGCCCACCCGCTGGCGGGATGATGCATAATAGCCGAGACCCGGGTAGTAAAGGGCCAGTTCCATGAACTCCGCGAAGGTTATCTTCCCCTTCGCTGTAATGAGCGCCTTTATTATCTCGTGTAATTCATTCATCATGGTACTTTATGACCAGTTTACCGGCTTTCGGCTTTATTTCGCAATAAAATACTAACCTTTACGGCTTCCAGGCGTTATAATAACATGAGAGAAGAATAACGGAGGGTGATTATGAAACGAATCATGATTTCGCTGGCGCTTCTGGCGCTGGTCCTGGTGTCCGCGTGCGCCGCCGCCCCGGGAGGACAGTCGGAAGCGCCCCCTGTAGCCCCGGCCCCATCACCCGCCCCGGCCCCGGGAGCCCCTCCGGGAGGAGGTGGCGGTTTCCAGGATGCGCCGTCGGCAGATGAGAGAATGGTGGTGCGCACCGGGGATATTTCCCTGGTGGTGGACGATGTGGTCGTTGCCCGGGACATGATAGCTGATATGGCGGAACGTCTCGGCGGCTATGTTGTCAATTCACGCATCTATGGCGAAGAAAGGGACAGGCGCGCCAGTATCTCTATCCGGGTACCCGATGATGACTTCGAGGCCGCTTTCGATGAGTTGCGGGACCTCGCCGTCAGGGTAAGGACTGAACATACCAATAGCGAGGATGTCACCGAGCAGTATATCGACCTTGAAGCGAGGCTGAAAAACGCCGAAGCCACCGAGCAGCAATATCTGGCCCTGCTGGACCGGGCGACCCAGGTGGAGGATATACTCCGTATCTATGACAGCCTTTCCCGTGTCAGGAGCGAGATAGAGCAGATAAAGGGCAGGATGCAGTACCTGGAGCGGACTTCTTCCATGGCCTTGATTCAGGTAAGTCTTGAGCCGGAGGTCTCCGGCGGGGGGCTGATAAGGGCCGGCTGGAGCGCCCTGGAGACGTTGAAATCCGCCATTCGCGGCATCGTTATCTTCGCGCAGGTGCTGGGGACTGTAGGTATCTGGCTGCTTATCTTCAGTCCGGTCTGGGGAGGGATTGCTTTCCTGGTTTACAGGCTGCGCCGGAGGAAGAGATAACGCTGTTCAGACGCCGGTCAAGCTCTTCGCCGGATATACCTTCGATGGCGATAAGCTTGTTCCGGCTTTGCTGACCTGAGATAATCGCAAGACAGGCCTTGCTGATGCCGAGCTGTTTACTGAGAAAATTGATAAGCTCGGCATTGGCCTTTCCCTTTACCGGAGGCGCGGACACCTTCACGTGCAGAACGTCCCCCTGGAATCGGGTGATTTCATTTCTCGGTGACCGGGGAGAAACGCGGACCTGGATACTGACGCGGCCGATAGACATCACGGTTCCGGGAGCTTCTCGCCCACCCGGCATGACTTCCGCCACTGGCACTTTCGGCAGAGGCGAAAAGGGGTCTTTTCAGCCACCCTGGCCTGCCATTCTCCGGCAGTGAGGCGGGTATCGTAAGAGAGGCCCAGTTCACCGAGGAGGAACTCGTCCCATTTGCGGACCTGCTCTTCATTACCAGAGGGGCTGGCGCAGCGGCCCTGGGCATAATGGGGACATTCACGGCAGAGCATATCCGTTCCCCTGGCGGCTTCCAGGACAAGGGAGGGAGTCCGTAAAGCCTTTTTTATCTTCTCCTCCACCCGGATGTAACCCTCGCCTCTCTCGGGATAGCTCATCTTCCAGAAAGGCATACAGCAGATATGATGCGGGCGCAGCCGCATCGATTTTTCATTATCCTCCGGTAAAGCTGCCTGGTTAATCGTAACCGCCGGACCTCCCCAGAGTGAAAGCGATTGCCGCGAGAAGGAGAATGGCAGAAAGGAAGAACAGAAAGTTCCAAGTAAGCGGTTCGGCTATCGAGGGAATAAGTTCGAAAGCCACGACAACACCCAGCACGGCGCAAAGCCCGCCGAGAGCGCCAATGATTGCTGCTGCAAAACCCATCTCAATTACTCCTTTCCGATTTATTATTCGCGGCCCGGATAGTATAATAGAGTTAGTCCGGGATACGCTGATAATGATAACATGAAGCTAAAAAATAATCTATACTTCTACCCCGAAAGGGGAACGCTGGACTGCAATACCTTTGTGGTTGCGGGGCCTTCGGGCGTCATCATCGACCCCGGAGCCCCGGAGCACATCGGTGCGCTGCTGCGGGACATGCGCCTCGACGGCATTGAACCGGAGGACATCGGAACGATAGTGAGCACCCACCTGCATCTCGACCACTGCCGGGGTAACGAGGCATTCAAACAGGCAGCCCGCTCCCGCATCATGCTGCACCCTCTGCAAAAAGAGTTCTATGAAATAGCCCTGAACGAGACCGCGCGTTTCTTCGGCTTTACCGCTCCGCAGATACAGGAAGACGGGCTTCTGGAACCGGATTTACTGTCGGCCGGGAAGCTGAGCTTCCGGCTTTTACCCATGCCCGGCCATTCCCCGGAAAGTATCTGCTACTACTGCCCCGGGGAGAAAGTCCTGGTGTGCGGAGACGTTCTTTTTTTAAGGAATTCCGGACGCGCAGACCTCCCCGGAGGCGACGCTGAAAAACTGGCCCGGTCCATTGAATCGCTGTCCGGACTGGAAATAGATATTGCAGTGCCCGGCCACATGGGAATCATCAGCGGCGCCGGTGAAGTAAAGGCTAACTTCGACTTTATACGGGAACACGTTTTGCCGTGGCTATGAACGGGATTGTGCCAGGTTCTTATGAACTCGGGCCGATACGCCCGCCCAGCGAGGCTTATTCTCTGCTGATAAGGGTGACCCGGAACTGCCCCTGGAACCGCTGCCGGTTCTGCCGGACGTACAAGGGGCAGAAGTTCGCCTTGAGGACTGTGGAGGAAGTAAAGGCTGATATCCGTACCGCCAGGATGGTCTATGAAAGCATCATGGAGCTTTCCCGTAACTCGGGTTACGGCGATAATCCCCGGCAGGTAGCCGCGCAGGCGATGGTTAATACTTACAGTGACGCTTACCGGAATGTTGCCCTGTGGATGTATGCCGGGGGGAAGAACGCTTTCCTCCAGGACGCCAATACGCTTATCATGCCGGCCGGGGACCTCGTTGAAATAATCAGGTTCCTGAAAGAGACCTTTCCCGGCATCGAGCGCATCACCAGCTACGCCCGCTCCGGGACGGCCGCCCGGAAAACTCCCGAAGAATTAAAACAGCTAAAAGAGGCCGGTCTTTCCCGCCTGCACATCGGGCTGGAGTCGGGGTTTGACCCGCTGCTGGAGTATATGGAAAAGGGGGTTACCGCCGCCGAACATATCGCTGCCGGAAAAAAGGTAAAGGAGTCAGGAATATCCCTGAGCGAGTACGTCATCCTGGGGCTCGGGGGGAAGAAATGGTGGCGGGAACACGCCCTGGAGACGGCAAGGGCGCTCAACGAAATCGACCCCGATTTTATCCGCGTGCGTACCCTGACGGTTAACGAACAGATGCCGCTCTGTGAAGAAGTGGAGAAGGGTAATTTTATCCGCCAGACGGATGACGAGATTGTGGCGGAGGAGGAGCTTTTCATCGAGTATCTCGAATGCAGCGCAGAGTTTGTCAGCGACCATATCACGAACCTGCTCCAGGAGATAGAGGGGAAGCTTCCGGGGGACAAAGCGAAGATGCTTTCCGTGATTCAAAGGTTCCGGGTTTTGGCCGCTGAGGATAAGACCAATTTCAAGATGGGGCGACGGATGGGGGTTTATACCAGGCTGGATGACCTGAGCGACCGGAAGCGCTATGAGACGGTGGCGAAGGCGATATCCCGGCTCAGTGATGGTGACGAAACACTGGATGAAGAAGCGGTCTATTCCCTTATGAAGCAGTTTATTTAATAAAGGGGACGGCTCTTGGCTAAAAAAGAACACGAAATCGGGACTCTATTGCGCCGGGAAGGGCTGACCCTGGGCGTAGTGGAGTCTGCTACGGGCGGGCTGATATCGCACCTGATTACCGATGTACCGGGAAGCTCCGATTATTACCGTGGGTCGGTCACGGCTTACAGCAACGATGTCAAAGTGAACGTGGTAGGGGTAAGCGCGGAGACGCTAAAACGGTACGGAGCGGTAAGCGCGCAGGTTGCCGAAGAGATGGCGCAGGGTGGAAGGAAGTTGCTTGGAGCGGACATCTGCCTGGCGGATACGGGCATCGCCGGGCCGGCGGGGGGTACCGATGAAAAGCCGGTAGGCCTCTTTTACCTGGGGCTTTCTCACAGTGACGGTACTTCCAGCAGGAGGCATGTATTTTCAGGGAACCGGGAAGAAAACAAGCATCTTGCAACAGAGGCTGCCCTGGACTGGCTCCGCGAATATCTGTTGATCCTGTAATTATCAATACGTCTCATCCCCGCCTCCATGTTTTTCTACCCACCCTGTCCCTCCCTCGCGGGGCATTTGCCGGTTAATCGGCAAACATATCTCAACATTTATCGGAGTAGCCAGGAAGTACCGGGGGCGGGTTGGCTGGTAGGGAGTCTTTGGTATTACCCACCGATGTGCTATACTCGGACAGGTATTTCCGGGAAAGGAATTGTCTGAATGAAGAGAGTGGACGGACGTAATTATGACGAACTGAGACCCGTGAGGATAACCCCGGGCGTGCAGAGGTTCGCGGAAGGTTCGGCGCTGATAGAAATGGGAAAAACGCGGGTATTATGCACCGCCACGGTAGAAGAACGCGTGGCCGCTTTTCTCCGGAATACCGGCTCCGGCTGGATTACCGCGGAATATGCCATGCTGCCCCGTGCCACTGTAACCCGCACCCCCCGTGAAAGCGCGGGGAAAGTCCGCGGGAGGAGCCAGGAAATACAGCGCTTTATCGGTCGGTCCCTGCGGGCCGTCGCTGACCTTAATGCACTGGGGGAGAGGACTATCATCATGGACTGCGATGTCTTGCAGGCAGACGGGGGCACCAGGACGGCGGCGGTCACCGGGGCTTACGTCGCTTTACACCAGGCCCTGGAAAAGCTGGCGAACATGGGCGTCATCTCAGCGGTCGTGCTAAAAGGCCAGGTGGCCGCGGTCAGCACCGGCCTGGTACACGGCTATACGATGCTGGACCTGTGCTATGATGAAGATTTCAACGCCGGAGTGGACTTTAACGTGGTAATGACCGGTGACGGTGATTTTGTGGAGCTGCAGGGGACCGCGGAAGGTAAACCTTTTTCCAGAGAGATGACCAACGATCTTATTACGCTGGCGGAAAAGGGAATCAAGCAATTATTTGGAGTGCAGCAGGCCGCTTTGAAAACCGGCTAGCTTCTTACCTGCCCGCTGCCGAAGATAATCCATTTATAGGTGGTCAGTTCCTTCAGCCCCAGCGGGCCGCGCGCGTGCAGCTTCTGGGTGCTGATGCCCACCTCGGCTCCCAGCCCGAATTGTCCCCCGTCCGTAAAGCGGGTAGAGGCGTTAACGTAGACGCAGGCGGCATCCACCTCATTCAAGAAGCGCATCGCCGGGGCATATTCTTCGGTCACGATCGCCTCGGAGTGGCCGGAACCGTAGTCCGCGATGTGTTCCAATGCCCCGTCAAGGGAATCGACCACCCGGATAGCGGCGATTAGCGCCAGGTATTCCTTGCCCCAGTCTTCCTGCACTGCGGGGACCAGCTTTAACGAGGCGTCGTTTTTCAGGATTTCCGTGGCGCGTTCGTCACAGTGCAGTTCCACCCCTGCCCTGTTAAGCTCCGCGGCGATGGCCGGGAGACACTGCCCAGCGATGCCCGCATGGACCAGGACGGTGTCCAGCGCGTTGCAGACCGTGGGGCGCTGCACTTTGGCGTTAAAGATAATCGAAACCGCCTTCCCGATATCGGCGCTCCTGTCGACATATGTATGGCAGACGCCGATGCCGCCGCTCACCACCGGCATGGTAGCGTTTTCGGTTACCGACTTGATAAGCCCGGAGCCGCCGCGCGGAATTATCAAATCGATGGTATCATTCATTTTCAGCATGTGGTTGACCAGGGTCCTGTCTGTATTATCAATAAGCTGGACGGCGCCCTCAGGCACACCCGCGCGGGTACACGCTTCATTGATGACTCCGGCCAGGACGCGGTTGGAGTTGTTCGCTTCTTTTCCGCCGCGCAGGATGACCGCGTTGCCGGATTTCAGGCAGAGGATGGATATATCGACGGTCACGTTAGGCCGGCTCTCGTAAATCGCGCCGATTACCCCGATGGGCACCCGCTTCCTGCCCACCTGCAGCCCGTTGGCCAGCGTACGCATGTCAAACACTTCACCGACGGGGTCGGGCAGGGCTGCCACGGTGAGAACATCCTGGGCGATAGCCTCGATACGGCCGGAATCGAGCAGGAGCCGGTCAAGGAGGGCCGCGTTCATTCCTGCGGCTTCTCCCTGTTGATAATCAATGCGGTTAGCGGCCAGAACCTCCTCTTTCCTTCTGCGCAGGTCTTCACTGATGTTTCGTAGCGCCCGGTTCTTCACGCCTGCCGAAAGATAAGCAAGACGCCTTGATGCGGCCCTGGCGGTCTTTCCTTTCGCATCCAGTTCGCTGATTGGTGAAGGCATAATATTACTCCTGCAGGCAGCCTATTTCAGGGGGGCGGTGCCGGTGAAGTGGTAAATATAGCGCGGCGGCACGCCGCTGACGGCGCGGTTTACCCGCTTCTTAAGAGAGCATTTCCCGCGGCGAGAGTCTTCCAGTTCGATTACGTAGCCGGTACCGTCAATCACCGGTTTATATTCGAGGAGGACCATCTCACCCCACCACCCCGTCGAGGTCTCACTCTGGAGGCGGTAATTGATTACCCCGATGAGGTTTTCATCATCGGTCTGCATAATATAAAGCTTTCCTAAGGGCACGGCTATCCTCTCTTTCTATATCATGGTCAGGTTATTGCGGTGAACTACTTCCGGACCATAATCGAAACCCAGAAGCTCAACAATCTGCCTGGACTGCGCCCCTTTAATAACGCTGATATCCTGGGAGCTGTAGTTCGTGATGCCGCAGGCGAGGCGAATCCCCTTGGTATCGTAGATATCCACCAGGTCCCCCCGGTCAAACAGGCCTTCAGTGTCCAGAATCCCGGCGGCGAGCAGGCTCCGCTTGTTGGCTTTCAAAGCCTGGGCGGCCCCGTCATCGACCACCAGCTTGCCCGTGGTACAGAGTCCCGAAAGCATCCAGCGCTTACGGCTTTCCAGCTTGCTGGTGCCGGGAAGGAAACGCGTGCCGACAGCCTCACCGGTGGCCAGCCTGAGGATGATGTCCTTCTCGCGGCCGTCCGCGATGACCACGGTTACTCCCGAGGCCGTCGCCAGGCGGGCGGCTTCCACTTTCGTTATCATGCCGCCGGTACCCAGTTTGCTGGAGGTATTCATGGCCATGCGCTCGATGCTGGTGTCTATTCGGGTTACTTCGGGGACCATGCGGGCTTCCGGATTCTGGGCGGGGTCGGCGGTGAACAAACCCGCGATATTGGTCAGCAGCATGAGCAGGTCAGCATCCACCAGGTTGGCTACCATTGCAGAGAGGTTATCGTTATCCCCGAATTTAGCCTCCTGTATTTCTTCGACAGCCACCACGTCATTTTCATTAACGATGCAAATGGTCTTGAGTTCCATAAGCGCCAGCAGAGTGTTCCGGGCGTTAAGATAACCGGTGCGGTCAGAAAGGTCCATTTTGGTCAGCAAAGCCTGGGCTACCGGGATGTTATAAGGGCCGAATAGCTTCTCGTAAGTTGACATAAGCTGACTCTGTCCTACGGAAGCCAGCACCTGGCGGTAGGGGATGCCCCGGATTTTCCTGGTTATGCCCAGCTTATGACGTCCCGCGGCGATGGCGCCGGATGATGTAATTACTATTTCCGCGCCGCGGCTGTGCAGTTCGGCTACCTGGCCCACCAGGCGGGACATGATATCAGGGTTGAGATAGTTATCACCACCGGTAAGCAGGCTGGTGCCGAATTTTACCACGATGCGCCGGTACTGCAACCTTGTCTTCGCGGTAGTGTCCCTTTCCTTGACCATAATATTTCTGCCGTCCATGCTTCACTATAGTATAGCAAGCCGAAGCAAGTTGAACAAGAAACCGTTTATCGGGGTTTTATTCGGTCTTGTTTGGCTCCAGGTAATGCCCCCTTCCCCCACGTGGACTTTCTTCCCGCCTTGACCCACCCTCGCGGCTGCTCTTTTCTTCCCCGCTAACCAGGTGCAAACAAAACCGTTTATATGAGTCAGTTCCGCTTCCAATATATGTGGAAAACTGGTCCGCAGCAGGATGTGCCATGGTCGCTTCGCGCCCGCCAATATCATGATACGACAGAGAGACCCGACTCTGTGTTAAAATAGAACCGAGGGCTGGTCGGCAACGACGAGCCCTAGAGGTGCTTGGAGAAGATTACGAAATGGACCTGTCATCCCTGTTGCCCCTGATAACAGACGCACCCGGATATTGCGGTCTATGCCGGGCTCTCAATGGGGGAGAGGAGCTTGTCCCGGCCACGGTACCGGGCGCGGCTAAGCCCTATCTCATCGCGGCTCTTTATCGACAGGAAAAAAGGCCGCTGATGGTGGTAACGGCGCAACCGGCGGAGGCCCGCAGCCTTTACGAACAGATGGTCACCTGGCACCACAACCAGGGAATCAGGTTATTCCCGGAACCCGATGTCCTGCCTTACGAAAGGATGACGCCCGATGTTACCGCGGAACTGGAAAGGGTCCGGGTACTTTATTCTCTGGCAAGGTATAAGGCTGATAAAGAACCGCCGTTTATCCCGCTGGTAATCGCTTCCATGCCCGCGCTGATGAGCCTGACCACCCATTATCCCGACTTCCTTTCGGTCTGCCACCAGATCAGGGAAGGAGCAGAGGCGGAGCCTCTGGGGCTGCTTCGGAAGTGGCAGGGGATGGGCTACGAGGCGGAAAGCATCGTGGAAGTACCGGGGACCATGAGCCGCCGCGGAGGGATTCTCGATATATATCCGCCCAACAGCGAACTGCCGGCGAGACTGGAGTTCATGGGGAATACCGTCGAAAGCATCCGCCTCTTCGATCCGCAGAGCCAGCGCTCGGTGCGTGAACTGTCCATGTTAGAAATCGGGCCCGGTACGGAGCTGCTGGCGCCCCTGCAACTGGAAGAACGGGAGCTGGAACGCATTTTGGCCGGAATCGACCTGTCCCCCTGCTCGGATGGGGTCTGGGAAGATATAATGCGGGAAATCGAACTTCTGAAGGGGCGGCAGCGGCCGCCCAACCGGCTTTTTTACGCCCCGTATTTCCGGCGGGGGTCTCTCATCGATTATCTTTCCGAGGGTACTCTGCTGGTCTTCGACGAGCCATCATCCGTTGCCCAGGCAATGGATGAGCTGAATGCCCAAGCGGAACAGCTGAGGGCGGATAGCCTGAAAGAGGGCGAGCTGCCGCATGATTACCCCAGACCTTATTTTAGCGGGAAAGAAATCGAAGAACAGACCGGTAAACGCAAGCGACTGCTCATAAGCTCATTCGGCGCCGGTGAGGCTGTTGACCTGGGTTTTACTTCGGCGCCGGGCTGCGCCGGGAAGCTGGCGTCTTTTCTGGAAAACATCGCGGAACTGAGAAGGAAAAAGAAACGCGTCATTATCGCGAGTAACCAGGCCAGCCGCCTGTCCGAGATACTGGAAGAGTCGGGTATCATTGCCGTGCCCCAGGCGGAGATAAAAGAAGTCCCCCTACCCGGTTCCCTGACCCTGGTGCACGGGGCGCTGGCGGGGGGATGGGTAATGGAGCGCACCACATATCTTTTTACCGATGCGGAAATATTCGGTTTTGTAAAGGAACGGCGGACGCCGAAGCGGAGGGCGGTGCCGCGTCATAAGCTTTTTGTAGACATCACTCCCGGCGATTACGTGGTCCACCTGGAGCATGGTATCGGCAAGCTGCTTGAAGTTACCAGGATGAGCGCCGCCGGGGCGGAGAAGGAATACCTCGCACTCCAGTACGCCGCGGGAGATAAACTGTACGTGCCTGTCGACCAGATAGACAGGCTGAGCCGGTACATAGGCGGCGGTGACCGTCCTCCCGTTTTGAGCCGCCTGGGGACCCAGGAGTGGCGGCGGGCAAAGCGCCGGGTCAAGGAGGCCGCCGAAGACCTGGCCCGGGAGCTTCTGGAGCTCTATGCCAGCCGCGAGGTTACTTCGGGGTTCGCCTTTTCCCGGGATACCGTCTGGCAGCAGGAGCTGGAAGCTTCTTTCCCATACGTTGAGACCCCGGACCAGATGTCTGCACAGCAGGACGTAAAGGAAGACATGGAAAAACCGGTCCCGATGGACCGGCTGGTATGCGGTGATGTGGGCTATGGAAAAACCGAGGTGGCATTACGCGCCGCTTTCAAGGCTGTAATGGACAACAGACAGGTTGCGGTGCTGGTGCCGACGACGGTCCTTGCCGAGCAGCACCATGCCACCTTTTGCGAAAGACTGGACGCGTTCCCCGTGAGGGTCGAGGCACTGAGCCGGTTTAAATCGCCGCGGGAACAGCAGGTTATTCTGGAGGATATGAGTGAGGGCAAGGTAGATATTATCATCGGGACCCACCGGCTGCTGCAGAAAGACGTCTCTTTCAAAGACCTGGGACTGCTCATCATCGATGAGGAGCAGCGCTTCGGGGTGGCCCATAAGGAGTTCCTGAAGCGGAAGAGGCGGGAAGTGGACGTGCTCACCCTGAGCGCCACGCCGATACCTCGCACCCTGCATATGTCCCTGGTGGGGGTGCGGGACATGAGCACCATGGAAACACCCCCAGAGGAGCGTCTCCCCATCAAGACCTACGTTGCCGCCTCAAGCGAGAGGCTGGAGAGGGAAGCAATACTGAGAGAGCTTGAACGCAACGGCCAGGTTTTCTTCGTGCATAACCGCGTGCAGAGTATCGCTGCGGTTGCCGCTAAACTACAGGTTTTAGTGCCGGAAGCCCGGATTGCCGTCGCTCACGGAAGGATGGCCCCGGAGGACCTCGAAACGGTGATGACTGGTTTTGCCCGGGGGGAAAATGACGTACTGGTATGTACCACCATTATCGAGTCCGGCCTGGACCTTCCCAATGTGAACACGCTGATTGTGAACCAGGCGGACAAATTCGGACTGGGCCAGCTTTACCAGCTTAGGGGCAGGGTGGGAAGAGGCTCCAGCCTGGCTTACGCTTACTTTTTTTATGACGGCGGCAAGCGGCTGACGCCGGCGGCCCAGAAAAGACTGCGCACGATATACGAAGCCACCGAGCTCGGCGCCGGTTTTAACATCGCCATGAAGGACCTGGAAATAAGGGGGGCGGGGAATCTGCTGGGGGCGAAGCAGAGCGGCCATATCAGCGCCGTTGGCTTCAGCCTTTACTGTCGACTCCTGGCCGAAGCCGTGGATGAGCAAAAGAAAAAAGCCGCGGGAGAAAAGGAGGCTGTCAAGCTGCCTCCTCCCACAATTGACCTGCCCCTGTCAGCCTTTATTCCCTTGTCATACGTGGCGGACGTAAATACCCGGCTGGAGCTTTATCAAAACCTGGCGCGGATTGAGAGCGTCAAGCGTCTGGAAGATACAGCGGGGGAATTCTCCGACCGCTTCGGGACTGTCCCCGCAGAGGTGAATAACCTGCTCTACGCGATAAAAATCAAGCTTCTGGCGGAAAAGGCGGGCGTGGAATCGATTTCAGTCGCAGACGGAGAAATGGTAATCAGCCTTTTTGCGGGGATGCAGTTCACGGAAGAACAGCGCCGTCTTCTTTACCGGGACGGCATCAAGGTGGGGCGGCGTCAGATGAGGCTGGAGCTGAAGAAACCGGGCAGGCGATGGAGGGAAGCGCTGGAAGAGGTGCTCGGGGAAATGGGTAAAGGATATGAAAGTAATCAAGCGTAACAAGGGTCACGCACGGGGTTTCAGGTTAATCTTCCCTTCCAGGCTCTGCCTTACGTTCTGCAGGGAACGGCCCAGTTCCAGCAGCTGGCGTTCAATCTCCTTAAGTTCCTCTTTGGCGTTGTTCGCGCGGCAGCGCGGGCACACCACAATGCCGCCCTCGCCAAGCTGGTGCAGGCTCACGGGAAATTCCAGGCCGCATTCGGGGCAGGGAAACGTGATTTTAAAATTACCTGTACTCATGTCAGCACCTATCTTTCCTGCGGGTTACCCCGCATCGCGTTTGGGGGTTAACCCCTGCTTCTTATCTCTAATTTAGCACGGCATTATAAAGACCCTCATAAAATTCATAAAGAAATCGTGAAGGTTTGCGGAAGGTTTTGTAAAAAGTAACGGTTCATGTATCATGCCGTATCTTGACGCCTGAATCCGCCTTCCGCTAATATCAAATCATAATAGTGAGCAGGGTCAGGGAAAATGATTGTTGAAATGAAGACCGGGGCGAGCAAGAGCGAGGTAAACGGGGTAACGGACAAGGCGAAGTCACTGGGGCTGGGCGTACAGTTGAACATGGGTACGGATAAGGTGGTGGTAGCGCTGCTGGGGAGCAACACGGGCCAGATACCCACGGATATATTTGCCGTCCTGCCCGGTGTGGAAAGCGTTACCCGCATCATGAAACCTTACAAGCTGGCCTCAAGAGAGTTCAAACCTAAAAATACGGTAGTGCCGGTGGACGACCTGAAGGTTGGCGGGGACAAGATTATCGTGATGGCCGGCCCCTGCGCCGTGGAAGATGAAGCGAGGCTCATGGAGGCGGCGCGCCTGGTCAAAGAAGGAGGCGCAACGGTGCTGAGGGGCGGGGCTTTCAAACCGCGCACCTCTCCTTTCAGTTTCCAGGGACTGGCACTGGCGGGTCTTCGCCTGTTGAAGAAAGCGCGGGAAGAATACGGCATCCCGGTAATCACCGAGGTTGTCGACCCCCATGACGTGGAGCTGGTGGCGGAATACGCTGATATTCTCCAGGTGGGTTCGCGCAACATGCAGAACTTCCGCCTGCTCACGGAAATCAGCAAGATAAACCATCCGGTGGTGCTGAAGCGCGGGTTCTCATGCACCGTTACCGAGTGGCTGAACGCGGCCGACTATCTCTTAGCCCAGGGTAATGAAAAGGTAATCCTTTGCGAACGAGGGATACGCAGCTTTGAGGACAGCGTCCGGTTTTCCATGGACATATCATCGCTGGCGGTGCTCAAGACCGTCAGCCACCTGCCGGTAATCGTAGACCCGAGCCATGCTGCCGGCCATCACTCTTATGTTCCCTCCATCGCGAAAGCGGCGGTGGCGGGGGGTGCCGATGGTCTCCTGATTGAGGTTCACCCCAACCCCAAAGAAGCTCTCGTCGACGGGCTCCAGTCGTTGACTCCCCAGGACTTTAATAAACTGATGGCGGAACTGCGGCCCATTGCGGAAGCGGTCGGCAGGGGAATTTAATTTCGCTTCTTCTACTGAAAGCGGAATCCTCCTGTGCTATACTCTAAGCGTGACCAGGCAGCGCATTGATACCCTGATAGTGCAGAGAAAGCTTGCGGAGAGCCGTGCCAGGGCTCAGGCTCTGATAATGGCCGGACAGGTGCAGGTGAAAGGTAAACCCGGCCTGAAGCCCGGAACCCTGGTAGGGGATGACGCGGAGATAACCATAACCGAACCGCCTCGGTATGTCAGCCGGGGCGGCATAAAGCTGGCCCGTGCCCTCCATGATTTCCGGATGGATGTATCGGGCAAAGTAGTGGCAGACATCGGGGCCTCGACCGGAGGGTTTACGGACTGCCTCCTCCAACGCGGGGCGAAGCGGGTCTATGCGGTAGACGTAGGCTACGGGCAGCTTGATTACCGCTTGAGAAAAGACCCGAGGGTGGTGGTGATGGAGAGAGTGAACGCCCGCTATCCGCTGGCCTTGGAGGAAAAGATAGACCTGGCCACCATCGACGTCTCTTTCATCTCGGCGCAGAAAATCATTCACTCTTTGAGAGGGGTGGTGAAGGAGAACGGGTACCTGCTGGTGCTGGTGAAACCCCAGTTCGAAGCCGGGAAGGAAGAGGTCGGCAGGGGAGGCCTGATAAAAGACCCTCAAGTTCATGCTGCGGTCCTGGCTCGTTTCCTGCGATGGCTCGTGGACAGCGGCTATCGCCTGAAAGGACTGACCGCTTCTCCGATTCTGGGGGCATCCGGTAACAAAGAGTTCTTTCTGCTGGTAGGGTTGACATAATGGAAATAGACCTGTTTATTTTAACCGTGGACAATGTGCACATTGCGGGGCGGCGTTACATTTACGATCGCGTCCTGAATTCCCCGGAAGTCTGTCTTTGTCATGGCATACCGTCGGGAAAACCCCCCGAGCCGGGAGACGGCGGCTACCCGGAACTCGCGGAGCGCATCTGCTCGGAAGGCTATAACGTCACGATTTTCAACTTCCGCGGTACCGGGGAAAGCGGCGGGAATCTTGATACGCAGGGATGGACCCGGGATCTGCGCGCGGTAACGGACTATCTCAGGGGACAGGCGGAAGGGCAGGACGTGGCGCTGGCGGGATTCAGCGGGGGCGCGGCCGCGGCGATCTACGCAGCAGCACGCGATGAGCGTGTTTCCGCAGTTATTGCCTGCGCCTGCCCGGCGGAGTTCACGCTGCTCACCAGGACCGAGAGCCCGCAGCAGATTGTCGCTCATTTCCGTAATATCGGAGCTATCCGTGACGCCGATTTCCCCGGTTCAGCAGAGAAATGGCTGGAAGGCTTTCGGGAAATCCAGCCGATAGACTACATCCACCGGATAGCTCCGCGCCCGTTGCTGCTGGTTCACGGCAATATTGATGAAACGGTACCGGTAGAACACGCGCGTTTGCTGTATGAGAAGGCAGGAGACCCAAAGTACCTGGAAATAATACCGGGCGCCGGACACAGGCTGCGGCGGGAAGAAAGGGCGGTAGCGGCAATCATCGGGTTTCTCAGGGAAAATCTTAAAGCTTGAGGGATGCATAATACCGGTTGATTCCTGGTAGCTCTATCACCACCTCACGAGAGGTTTTATTTGCATCTGGTTGGTGGGGAAGGAAAGAGAAGTCGCGAGGGTGGGTCAGGGTGGGAAGAAAGTTAACGGGAGGGGAGGGGGCATTACCTTGAGCCAGCCAAGACCGAATTAACCGGAACAAAATTGACCGTACCGGCAAGAATGGACTATAATTAAATCAGGAGAATCTTCTCAAGGCGGGACTGAGGCAGGATAGGTTTGCACGAATCTTGCGCCGTTTTCGGTGTCTATGCCCCCAAGGTAGATGTAGCCCGGATTACATTTTTCGGGCTATTCGCCTTACAGCATAGGGGCCAGGAGAGCTCCGGCATCGCCACCGCGGACGGCCGAACAATCAGTCTGTTCACCAAAATGGGCCTCGTCTCCCACGTCTTCAGCGAAGAGTCTCTGCGTCTCCTTTCCGGCGGGCATATCGCCATCGGGCATAACCGGTATTCCACCGCGGGCTCCAGCAGGGAGTATAACGCCCAGCCGATACTGGTAGGGAAAGGCGCCAACTCGCTGGCTATCGCACATAACGGTAATATTGTCAATGCGGGCTATCTTTACGAGGAACTCTCCGAAAAAGGCTACCATTTTCAAAGCACCACGGACAGCGAGGTCATCGCCAGCCTGATTACCTCCTCTCCTGAGAGTAACTGGGTGAACCGGATACGCTACGCCATGCGCCGTCTCCAGGGCGCATATTCCATGACGTTAATGACCGAGGATACTCTTTATGCCGTGCGCGACCCCATGGGAGTACGTCCTCTATGCCTGGGGAAAATCGACGGCGGGTGGGCCGTAGCCTCCGAGACCTGCGCCCTGGACCACATCGGCGCCGAGTTTGTCCGCGAGATTGACCCCGGAGAGATAGTAGCCATCGGGAAAAACGGCATTGAGAGCTATCACGGCGCGGAGGGCAGGAAAGGCCTCTGTATCTTTGAATACATCTATTTCGCCCGTCCCGATTCCGTCATCAACGGGCGCCTGGTGCACCTGGCACGGCAAGCGATGGGCGCCAGGCTGGCGACAGAGTACCCGGTTAAAGCTGATGCGGTCATGGGCGTTCCGGATTCGGCAACGGCGGCGGGCATGGGCTATGCCAGGCAGTCCTGCATTCCCCTGGTCGAAGGACTGATTAAAAACCGTTACGTCGGGCGGACATTTATCGAGCCGGACCAGCGTATCAGGGACCTGGGAGTCAAACTCAAGTTCAACCCCCTGCCGCAGGTGCTGGCCAACAAGCGCCTGGTAGTTGTTGATGACAGCATCGTACGGGGCACCACCACACCCAGTGTAATTCGCGAACTGCGGCGGGCCGGCGCCAGGGAAGTGCACATGCGCATCTGCGCCCCGCCCATCCGTTACCCCTGTTTCTTCGGCGTGGACATGGCTACCCGCGGGGAGCTAATCGCCGCGCAGAAGAGCATCGAAGATATCAGAAAATATATCGACGCCGATTCCCTGGGGTATATGAGTGTCAACGGCCTGGTGGAAGCGATTGCTCTGCCCAGGGACAGCTACTGCATGGCCTGTTTTACAGGAGACTATCCCATACCCGTTCAGCTTGAGATGGACAAGCTGGCATTGGAATCCCTGGCCTACCAGAAAGCGAACGCCAAACGTTAAAAGAGACGGAGACCCTTCCGGAAGGTTCCTGAGGTACTACCAGGGAAGTCGCAATATGATAAAAGCCATCACCGCGGTAAAGAAGCCCACCAGGTAATAGCCCGCCCCTATCGAAAGACCAATCGCCGCAACAACCCAGATAGTAGCCGCCGTGGTCAGGCCAACCACGCTGCCGCTGCGCCTGAGGATGGTCCCCGCGCCGATGAAGCCGATGCCGATGACAACCCCGGCGGCAACGCGCGAGGGCTCGCTTCCCGGACTGAAAGCGTAAATAGACAGGATGGTAAAAAGGGTAGCGCCCACGCAGACCAGGGCTGTAGTCCTCAAACCCGCCGGCTTTTTTTCCGCCTGCCTCTCATAGCCGATGATGCCGCCGAGAACAACGGCGGTAAGCAGCCGGATTATCATATCAAGTTCCAGCCAGGGGGTCAGCAAAATGGGATTCATTTTTGCCCGTTACAGCGTATCCGGAACAAAGCCGCTCTTTATCAGGCGTGCTTCCGGTAGTGGACGTTCCATTTTAAACACATGGAATCGACGAACGATTTCACTTCCCTGTCCGTTGTCCTGGCGAACTCAGCCAGAAAACCGTGCAGAATTTCCGAGCCGGACATTCCCGGTGTCGGTTCTTCCGGGGCCGGTAAATTAATATACACAATCTGTGTGGTTATTTTTTCGTACTCAATCTGTGATGCCATCTCTTCTCCTCACTAAATGTTTTTTAATGCGCGTGGTCAGCCCCATAAAGCCCGGCTTGAGATAACCTCTTATCGTCTCTTAAACCGGGAAAGCGTTGCCGGGGACCGGGCGCTAACCGGTAATTAATTCTAACCAAATCTCTTAACGAAATCAACTGCTCGAAACAGGGGTTATATTCGGTTTTGGCGGGCTCCAGGTAATGCTCCCTCCCCTCGCGTTGACTTTCTTCCGACCCTGACCCACCCTCGCCGCTTCTCTTTTCTTCCCCCACCAAACCAAATGCAAACAAAACCGAAAAAGGCCTTTATCTGCAACCGGTTGGAAAGGACGGTCAATGCCAGGAGCACAGCGGCGAAGCAATCTCACTTCATGAACTGTGGATTGCTTCGCTACGCCCGAAGTGACAGCACAACTAATAATAATTAATCCGAAGCAGGGGACTGCCGGGTCATAATTATTGAACGTCCGCCGGAGAAAACCATGAATACGGTTGACAGGTCTTATCAGCGATTCTATAATGCGCATGACTTTCGCTCTCTGGAAAAGAAAGGATGGACCATAATGTATGACCTGTTGATAAAAGGCGGCAGAGCAATCGACCCGGCGCAGGGCCTGGACACTGTCATGGACGTGGCGATAAGCGGGGATAAAATCTCTATGATTTCCCGGGACATACCGGAAGGAGAATCAAATCAAATATATGACGCCGCGGGAAAGATTGTGGTCCCGGGGCTCATCGACATGCATTGTCATGTTTATGACGGTGTGAAAATCGGGATTGATCCTGATGTGGCGGGGGTGAGGCAGGGGGTGACGACGGTAGCGGACGCGGGCAGCGCCGGGGAGGCTACTTACCGGGGATTTGCCAAATACGTTATCCCGGCAGCCAGGACCACCATATTCTGTTTTCTTCACCTGAGCTCCCAGGGGCTTCTCCTGCTGCCGGAACTGAAAAACTGGGAAGAAATCGACCCGGACGCTACCGCAGCGACCATTGAGGCTAACCGGGAAATCATCAAGGGTATCAAAATACGCATGGTCGGTAATCTGATTACTGACGACGCGGCGGAGGTGGTCAAAGCGGCGAAAAAGACCGCTAAGAATTTTGATTTGCCGGTCATGATACACATAGGAGACAGGGAGAAGAAGGTGCCGGCAGACCGCATCAGGGAATGCCTCCCCCTGCTGGAGGACGGGGACATAGTGAGCCATGTTTACACCGGCAATCCCGGAGGCACCATGACCCCGGAAGGTAAAGTCCTGCCCGAACTGCTGGAGGCGAGGAAAAGGGGGGTTATCCTGGACGTAGCCAACGGTAAAGCCAACATGAGCTACGATGTGGCGCGGAAAGAAATGGAACTGGGTATTCTACCGGACACACTTAGTTCCGACCTCATCGCGGCGACGGTACGGGGTCCGGTCTACGGCCTGACCGTAACCATGTCCCGTTTCTTAGCTCTCGGCCTTGGACTGGAGCAGGCCATCGAGATGACCACCTTGAATCCCGCCCGCATCCTGAGGATTGCCGACCGTAAAGGAAGTCTCAAGCCGGGAATGGACGCGGACGTCTCCGTCCTGGAGTTACTGGATGGCATCTGGAGGCTGGAGGACTCGGAGCAGGAGGTACTTGAGGTCCCCCGAATGCTCTCTCCGGTAGCAACCGTGAAATCGGGCCAGATGATTCCCGCCCAGCCGGCAGCAAGGCCGAAACCCCAGGTCTGAGCACCGGAAGCGGATTAAAAAAGCGGTAAGAAGGGTTAACATGGGATATACCGGGGACAGAAAAGAGGGGCTTTTATCCAGGTTTTTACTCACGGACAAGGTGGCTATCGTAACCGGTGCCGGCAGAGGTGTCGGTAAGGGAATCGCGCTGGGTTTTGCCGAAGCGGGGGCTGACATCGTGATAGCCGAGCTTAATGGGAGCCAGGGATCTGCCACCGCAGACGGAGTTCGCAAGCTGGGCAGAAAAGCCCTGGCCCTGGAAGCGGATGTTACGAACGCCGCGCAGGTCCGGAAGATGATAGAGAAAACCCGGCATGATTTCGGCAGGATTGATATCCTGGTAAACAACGTGGGGGGTTCCAGCGGAGCCAGGGTATCCCCGCTGGACATGACGGAAGAAGTCTGGGACGAAAATATCAAGAGAAACCTGAATTCCGCGTTCCTCTGCACCCGCGAGGTTAGCCGGGTATTGATTGAACAGAAAAGCGGCGGCAGTATTTTGAACCTGTCCTCTTCCGCGGCAAGGCGGGGGCAGATGCGCTCGATAGCCTATAGCGCCGCGAAGGCCGCCATTATTAATTTTACCCTCGGCATGTCTAACTACCTCGCCCCGCACAAAATACGCGTCAACTGCATCGCTCCGGGGCGCATCGCCTCGGAAGGGACCATTGCCCTCGGCAGCGATGAGGAACGCGCCAGAGAGTATGCCATTCCCCTGGGAAAAATCGGGTATCCTGAGGACATCGCCCTGGCCGCGATTTACCTGGCATCGGATGCGGCCGGCTTTGTTACCGGGATTACCCTTGATATTACCGGCGGTGAGTACCTCGGAGGGCTCACCCTGCAGATGGCGGAGAAGTTCTGGGAGGGGGCACGTAAGCAGGCAGGGCCGGCTTAACTCCCTTTAGAGAGCATTTCATAGAGCCGCAGGACGTTTCGCTCCTGCTGCTCCGGTTCGGGATGTACCGGCTGATTTTTACCGGGGTGCAGGTCCCGGAATGTTAAGGAAGCGGCGGCTTCTTCTTTGCTCATGCCTTTATGGATCGCGTCCCGCACCATATCGATGCAGCGTTCCATAAACAACCGGAACTCCCTTACATCGTCTTTCGTACCTGTCTGACCGTGCCCGGGCACGATTATGTCTATCTCAAGGGCTTCTATTTTCTTCAGGGACTCGACCCATTCGAGGGGAAGGGCCTGGGCCATCGAAGGCTGGGTCTGGTTGGTAAAATTGTCTCCGCTGAAAAAGACCTTCTCCCCGGGTAGGTATATGCCGATGTGTCCGTGGGTGTGGCCGGGGAGGTAAATAAGCTCGAAGACCTGACCGCCGACATACAGCGTAAGCCTGTCTGAGAACGTGATTTTCGGAGGATTAGGCTGGTAGCTCTTTTCAAGGAGGGCAGCGCCTTCCGGGTCATGCAGCGCCACACGCTCAATCACGAATTCCATTGTTCTCTGGTCCGGCTTGACGGTTTTTTGACCGGCGGGCGCGGTAAAATAGTCCCTGACCGCTTCATGTGATACAACCGTCCCCGGAAAGAAAGAGTTCCCGGTGATATGGTCGGGGTGGTAGTCAGTGTTGATGATATAGCGTATCCGGTTTATCCGTTCGATTTCCTGGCGCCATTTGGGAGCATCGGAGGGCATCATCGGAGTATCAATCATCACGATTCCCTCGGAGGTATCGACGAAGCTGGTGTTGCAGCCGCGGTAATCAGGGGGGATACTGAAACGATCCTCGGTATAGACGCTGGTGGTAAGCTGTTTCATTTCCTCGCCCTCATCTTCCTTCAAAAAAGCGCTTTGCTATTTTAAGGGGATGAATGGTGGGCCATCCTGGTCTCGAACCAGGGACCTCAGTCTTATCAGGACTGCGCTCTAACCAACTGAGCTAATGGCCCTTTCGGTGCTAAACCATTCTAATTCAGCACGTTGGAAAAATCAAGGTCCGTGAAAGAAATTGACGGCTTTATTCTATGGAGACAAGTTCCAGTTGGAAAGTCAGGTCCTTGCCGGCCAGTGGATGGTTGGCATCTACCGTTATGGTATTATCAGAAACGGCAGTAACCGGTACCACTATGGTCCTGCCGCCGGGGTCTTTCATCTGGAGTTGCTCTCCAACCTGGGGGTTCAATCCCTCGGGCAGGCTCTCCCGCCCGAATTCCAGTACCAGATCGGCGCGGTGCTCCCCGTAGGCTTCATCAGCCGGGATAGTGACCGATTTCGATTCCCCCAGCCGCATACCCTTGACGGCGTTTTCGAAGCCGGGGATGACTTTGCCTTCACCGAGAGTAAACTCCAGAGGTTCGCGGCCGGTGGAGGTGTCAAATACCGTGCCGTCATTCAGTGTGCCCGTATAGTGTATTTTTACTGTATTTCCGTCCTGTGCCATAGGCGTTTCCTCCTTTGTGTTACAGCCTGCCGACAGTGCTGTTCCCAGCATCAAAATAGTGAGTAAACATATATACTTTAAAGTCATTTTCTTAATCCGGGGGCTGAAAGGTAACTCAGTTACCCGGTGTTACGCACCGCGAAACGGGTGAAGTCAAGGTTTACCAGCCCCACGAGGTTGACCACCGCGAAAATGATGGTCCTGGATGACGAATGGCCCCGGAGAAACTCGCCCAGGAGAAGGCCGAGGGTACCGATAATGATGAGGATAAAGGCGCTGATTTGAATGAATCCTCCCATCTGTTTAATTATAACATGATTGGATGGCGGGGTGATACCCCCCTTCCCCCCGCGGGGATTATCTTTTCCCGCCCGGCCGCCCCGCGGCGTCTGCGGCTTAGCCCGGGAAATGTGCCCCGCCTTTTCCCCGCTTAAATCCCTCTCGGTCTCCCCTTACGAAAGGGAGACGACCCATTTGCACTTTTGTGTCTCCCCCTTTGGAAAAGGAGGAATAAAGGGATTAAAAATCCGGAAAAGCAGGAAGTCTAAGAGGGGCGCAGCCCCTCTTACATAAAAATTCCCCCTCTCCGAACAAATAAATCACAGGCTTCCTAGATGTGTCTGTTCGGAGAGGGGGACAAAGGAGGTGAAGCTTAGAAAATTAATATCTGATTACTTCACTTCCATCAAAATATGTTTCTTTCTTTTTCTTTGCCGGTATTAGTCTTTTGTATGTCTGAGGGGTGTAACCCAGCTTTCTTTGTTCAGTAACAGTCAGTTTGCCCCGGTCATGCTTTCTATGGCAAGTCGCACACATGGGGCGTACCTGAGTACCACCACTACTATGCGGAACTATATGAGCCTGCTCTAGACCACCTGACTTAACCTCGGTTATGCCGCACAAAACACACTTGTAGCCGTAGTCTTTCAAAACCTGCGTCCAAGCGGTCTTTCCCAAGGGCTTTCTCTTTTGCTGTGGTTCGTCCCCTAAAATCATCGTATGTCTCCTAAGCAAGTTTACGATATGTTACTCGGGAAGATAAGATTTGTCAAGATACTGACCCCCAAATAAAAAAGCACCTTAACCTCTGGATAGCGGAAGGAAAGTTTTTACACTGACTGGAGTTTTAGGTGGTCAGTGACCGACCTGGAGATATAGAGTGTAAACCACTCAGTTCTTCTCCTTAGAAAGGAGGTGATCCAGCCGCAGCTTCCGCTACGGCTACCTTGTTACGACTTCGTCCCAATCACCGACCCCACCCTAGGCGACTGCCTCCCCGAAAGGTTAGCTCATCGACTTCAGGTGTTGCCGACTTTCATGACGTGACGGGCGGTGTGTACAAGGCCCGAGAACGTATTCACCGCGCCGTGCTGATACGCGGTTACTAGCAACTCCGACTTCATGCAGGCGGGTTTCAGCCTGCAATCCGAACTGAGGACAGTTTTGAGGATTAGCTCCGGATCACTCCATTGCGACCTGCTGTACTGCCCATTGTAGCGTGTGTGTAGCCCAGGGCATAAGGGCCATGCTGACTTGACGTCATCCCCGCCTTCCTCCCCGTTTTGCGGGGCAGTCTCGCCAGAAAATATAACTGGCAACGAGGGTTGCGCTCGTTATGGGACTTAACCCGACACCTCACGGCACGAGCTGACGACAGCCATGCAGCACCTGTGAAGGTTCCTGACTTTACAGGTCGTCATCCTTTCGGGTTTCTACTTCCAACATGTCAAGCCCTGGTAAGGTTCTTCGCGTTGCATCGAATTAAACCACACGCTCCGCTGCTTGTGCGGGCCCCCGTCAATTCTTTTGAGTTTTAGCCTTGCGGCCGTAGTCCCCAGGCGGGATACTTAAAGCGTTAGCTTCGGCACAGAGGGGGTCGATACCCCCTATACCTAGTATCCATCGTTTACGGCGTGGACTACCAGGGTATCTAATCCTGTTTGCTCCCCACGCTTATGGGTCTCAGCGTCAGTTACAGCCCAGAAAGCCGCCTTCGCCACTGGTATTCCTCCCGATATCTACGCATTTCACCACTACACCGGGAATTCTGCTTTCCTCTGCTGCACTCGAGCCCAGCAGTATCGAATGGTCCCTCCCGGTTAAGCCGAGAGATTTTACATCCGACTTGAAGAGCCGCCTACACCCGCTTTACGCCCAGTAAATCCGGATAACGCTTGCCACCTACGTATTACCGCGGCTGCTGGCACGTAGTTAGCCGTGACTTATTCCTCAGGTACCGTCATTGTTCTTCCCTGAGAAAAGGGGTTTACAACCCGAAGGCCTTCATCCCCCACGCGGCGTCGCTGCGTCAGGCTTTCGCCCATTGCGCAATATTCCTTGCTGCTGCCTCCCGTAGGAGTCTGGGCCGTGTCTCAGTCCCAGTGTGGCTGATCATCCTCTCAGACCAGCTACCGATCGTTGCCTTGGTGAGCCGTTACCCCACCAACTAGCTAATCGGACGCAAGCCCCTCTCCAAGCGCCCGAAGGCTTTAATGATGAAGCATAACCTCATCACCACATGCGGTATTAGCCCCGGTTTCCCGGAGTTATCCCCCACTTAGAGGCAGGTTACTTACGCGTTACTCACCCGTTCGCCACTAACTATCCGAAAATAGTCCGTTCGACTTGCATGCATAAAGCACGCCGCCAGCGTTTATCCTGAGCCGGGATCAAACTCTCCGGCAAATTATTGTTTTTACGCTGAACCTTCCTTCCGCTATCCAGTTGTTAAGGTGCAAAAACGCTTCTGCGCGCAAGTTTAATAATATCATAAGCAAATGCCGCTGTCAACATCGATTTTACACGGCCTTATTTGCACTCGGTTGGTAGGGTAGAAGAGATAGCCGCGAGGGTGGGACAGGGAGGGAAAGAAGTCAATGGGAGGGGATGGGACATAACCCGGAACCAGATAGAACCGAATAAAGCCTTTTACGCTCCCTTCCGATTTTCCTTCCAGGTGATTTCGTTCCATGCTCCGTCCCGTATCTGTACGTTCTTCATCTCACCAACGGTATTGACGGTGGAGAAGAGAAGCGGTAACTTATCATCAGGTATGGAAAATCAGGCGCTATCTGTTCAAGAAATCACCGGTACTCTGCGCACCGGGAAAATCGGCAGGTGCGTCCTCTATTACCCGCGGGTTACTTCAACGATGGATATCGCCCGAGAGGAGGCGCGGCGGGGAGCGGCGGAGGGCACCGTAGTCCTGGCTGATGAGCAAACGGCAGGGAGGGGAAGGATAAAGCGGGCCTGGATTTCGCCGGCGGGAAGCATTTCCATGTCTTTAATCTTGCGGCCCGTCACGGCTTACCTTCCTTACCTCACAATGCTGGCATCCCTGGCCGTATTCCACGCGATAGCTGACGTTACGGGACTCGTTCCGGCGCTGAAATGGCCCAATGATGTCCTTATCCGGGGGAGAAAAGTCTGCGGAATCCTCCTGGAGAGTAACGTGAGTGAAAAGGGGGGCTATGCCATTGTCGGCATCGGACTTAACGTTAACATGGATATCGGCGGATTTCCGGAGATTTCAGGAAAGGCTACCAGTCTCTCCGCGGAAACGGGCAGTGAGGTTTCCAGAGTTGACATAATCAGAGGACTGCTGGAGCATCTGGAGCGTCTTTATCTTGATAATGCCGGGGCCGTATTCCGGGAGTGGCGGCAGCGTTTGAACACCATCGGGCGTAAAGTCAGCGTTACCTCAGTAAATGAAACACTGACAGGCACGGCGGAATCGGTCTCAGAGGACGGCAGTCTTCTTCTGCGCCACGATGACGGTAACATGACCCGCGTTATCGCCGGTGATGTCACCCTGCGCGGCGAATGATACGAAAGGGGAGGAGGTATATTCCCCCTCCCCTTTCTCCGCCAGCTATTTTTCCCTGGTTTCTTTACCGCCGATGCTGAACGCCTTGAGGAATTCAATGGGCAAGGGGAACAGAATCGTGCTGTTTTTCTCGGAGGCAATCTCCGTGAGTGTGGAGAGGAAGCGAAGTTGAATGGCGGACGGCTCCTTGCCGATGATATGGGCCGCCTGGGCCAGTTTCTCCGAAGCCTGGAGTTCACCCTCGGCATGGATGATTTTAGCGCGTCTCTCTCTCTCCGCTTCGGCCTGGGCTGCCATGGAGCGCTTCATCTCTTCGGCAAGCTCCACCTCTTTGATTTCCACAGTACTGACCTTCACGCCCCATGGGTCAGTGTGTTCATCGATGATTTTCTGGAGCATCTGGTTCAGTTTCTCCCTCTGCGTGAGCAGCTCGTCCAACTCGGACTGGCCGAGCACATTGCGCAGGGTAGTCTGGGCAATCTGCGAAGTGGCCCGGATATGGTCCAAAACCTTCACGACTGAAGCTTCCGGGTCCACCACGCGGAAATAAATCACGGCGTTTACCCTGACGGTCACGTTGTCCTTGGTGATGACTTCCTGGGAAGGGACGTCCATGGTGACTACCCTGAGGTCCACCTTAACCATTCGGTCTATAAATGGAATGATAAGGAAAAGACCGGGTCCCTTGGCGCCGATGAGACGACCCAGGCGGAAGATTACGCCGCGCTCATATTCCGTCACGACCTTGACTGCCATGGAAAGAATCATGAGTACGAACAATACGACAATACCGATAATAACTGGACTCATCTGATACCTCCTATTATTACTTTGCTTTTTTAACGTAGAGCTTAAGGCCCTGTACTCTGGTAATCACGACCTCCTCCTCCGCATCTATCCGGCCCTCTTCCGAAATCGCTGTCCAGAGCTCCCCGTCGATAAGTACGACGCCCTTGGGTTCTAGCGCGGTGTCAACGACCGCGGTCTTCCCCACCATCTCCTCACGCCCGGCCAAAATCTTTCCCTGGTGGGCGCGTACTCCCCAGACGATGGCGATAATCAGGAAAGCGACGACCAGGATGGCGGTGATAACATATATCCAGGGATTAATGACAAACCAGCTCGGATTTAACTGAGGCAAGAGTGCCCCCTTTGCGGAGTCTTCATTGAATTACCCCCTTTCTTCTTTTTTTATCACGTTAAGCATTAACCCGTCCACCCTGGTGATAACGACCTCCTTTTTGGGTTCGATGCGTCCCGACTCTGAAGTGGCTGCCCACAGTTCACCCTTGTAAAATACGGTGCCTTCCGGATTGAGGGTCTCTCTTACTACGGCGGTCTTGCCGATGAGTTCCTCCCGGCCGGTCTTGGCCTGTTTACGGTGAGCGCCGATGGCGCGGTTCAGGACAAACCCGAAAGTCAGAGTAATGATTATGGTCACAGCGGCGATAAGCCAGGGATTAATCTGGAATACCGGAGACGCCCCCTGAAACAAGATTAACGAACCGATAACCAGTGAAATAACACCGCCTGCCGTTAACAGGCCGAAAGTGGTGGTAAATACCTCGGCGACGAACAATATGAAAGCGAGCACAATCAGAAGAACGCCCGCCCAGTTTACCGGCAGAACGCCTAGTGAATAAAAAGCGAGCAGCAGGCTGATACCGCCGACCACTCCGGGGAAGATGAGGCCCGGATTGAATATTTCCACCATGATGCCCAGGGTGGCGAGGCTCAGCAGCAAATAGGCGATATTGGGGTCGGCGATGGTATACAGAAAGTCCTCGACGAGGGTCATTTCGACGTAGTTGACGGACGCGTCGGCGGTATCCAGAGTGACGATATTACCCCCGAGCATGGTTACTTCCCGGCCGTTAAGACCCGCCAGCAGAGCATCTAAATCAGGGGCGACAAGCTCGATGACGTTAAGCTCCAGAGCTTCCGTGGCGGTAATGGATACACCTTCTCTAACGGCGCGCTCCGCCCATTCCGCGTTACGGCCGTGAGCATCGGCTAAACTCCGGGCATAGGCGGCGGCGTCATTAATAATCTTCCTCTGCATTTCGTCCGATATCTGTTGACCTTCTCCAATCTGTACCGGAGTGGCCGCGCCTATAGCGGTGTTCGGGGCCATTACGGCGACATGGGCCGAGAGCGTGATATACATCCCGGCGGAGGCCGCCCTGGCGCCAGATGGCGCCACAAAGACCACGACGGGAACACGGGAGTTGGTGATTTTCTGGATGATTTCCCGCATGGATGTATCCAGGCCGCCGGGCGTATCCATCTGAATGATAATCAGCGAGGCACCGGTGTCCTCTGCCCGTTCTATGCCCCGGTCAAGATAATCAGAAAGGACTGGATTAATCGCGCCTTTTACCGTAATAACATCAATCCGGTGGGTAGACGCAGAGACGTTCATCACCGCCGACAAAAGCGCCAGCAGAATGATAAGCCCCAGAAAGACGCGCCTCAATTTAACCATTTCGAATTATCTTACCAGCTTAGCACCTTCCGGTCTATTCTACAATAAGAACCGTTATCAAGGTTTTATTCGGTCTTGGCTGGCTCAAGATAATGCCCTCCCCTCCCGTTGATTTTCTTCCCCCGCTATCCCACCCTCGCAGCTGCTCTTTTCTTCCCCACCAACCAGATGAAAATAGAACCATGAGGGAGCGTATTTGAACCGGAGGCTGAAATTGAGGTAAAATTGACTGCTGTCAGGAGATGTAAAGATGAAAATACCCCGGGTAAAAGGCACGAGGGACTGGTCGCCGGAGGAGATGACGGCTTTCCGGTTCATCGAAGGGAAGTTCCGTGAACAGTGCCGGAAATGGGGTTACCATGAAGTGAGGACCCCCACCATCGAATCGATGCACCTCTTTACCTCCGCCGGCACCCTTACTCCCGGCATGCTCAACCGGGTCTATTCCTTCCTGGACTGGGATGGCTGGAGCGGGGAGAGGGTCGTGCTGCGCCCTGACGGCACGATTCCCATTGTCCGGTTTTATATCGACAGGATGAATAACGGCTCGCTGGCAAAACTGTGCTATATCACCAACATTTTTATCTTCGAAGAGACCGGAAAAGAAAGCAGGGAGCGGTGGCAGTGCGGGGCGGAGCTAATCGGAGCGCCTTCACCGCTCGCGGATGCGGAACTGATTTCCCTGGCCCTTAAGATATCAGGTGAGATAGGCATCAGGGATATCAGCATCAGGCTCTCTCATGCCGGGCTGATAAAATCCCTTCTCGGCGGCATCGGGCTGAGCAAGGAAGAGCAGGACGCGTTTTTCGACCGCATCCTGGATGGTGATGTGGCCACTCTGACGGAACTGAAGACGAAGAATTCAGCGGTAGCTGACCTGCTGCCTTCCCTGTTGAAGTTAAAAGGGCAGAGCGCCGGCTTTCTGAACAACCTCAAGGCGGTTACCAATATCGGTGAAATCAGGGAGCATTTCGAGAATTTTATGGCAATTGTAAACCTTCTGGAAAGCCTGGACCTGGACTACGAAATAGACATCGCCTCCGGGGCCGGGTTCGAATACTACACCGGGGTGATATTCCAGCTTTATACCGGGGGTAGAAAAATCGGGGGAGGCGGCCGCTACGATGACCTGGTCCCGGGGATGGGTGGGAATGACGCGCCCGCATGCGGCTTCGCGCTTTATATTGATCGCTTGATGAGCCTGGTCAACCTGGAAAAAGCGGAAATTACATACCCGGAAATCATTCTGGTCAGCATCAGGCCGGGTGAGGACGTGACACTGGACAGACTGTTCAAGGCCCAGGAAGACCTTCACCGGGCGGGTTATATTGCGGAAATCGAAATGGCGGAAAAGAGACCCGTTGAGGTAAGATGGCTACTGGAACTGGGCGGGAAAGCTCCTTTGTTCACCCTGACCGATTTAAGCGGCGGGACCAGGCTGGAAGCCGGTGATATTAGCGGCGTCCAAAAAATACTGGAGGCAAAAAGTGGCCGTCAAAATCGCCCTGCCTAAAGGCCGCCTCCTAAAAAAAACCGCCGCCTTGCTCCAGAGGGCAAACTGGGACCTGGATGAGTACCACTCAAAAATCAGCTTTTATCACCCCAGGTCGAAACGCTTCCCCGAACTGGTGATTAAAGTTTTCCATGAGAAAGACATTCCCATACAGGTAGCCATCGGCAATTATGACCTCGGCATTTGCGGCCAGGACTGGGTGGAAGAGTTGATGACAAAATACCCCAGCAGCGCCATCATCAGGATAAAAGACCTGGGGTACGGCCGGGGTGAACTGTATCTGGCTGCCGCAGCGTCACAGCGAATTTCGCTTGATAAAATCAGGGCCGGCAAGAAACTCTTACGTATTGCCAGTGAGTACCCAAATCTCGCGGAGACCTTCGCGCTGAAAAACCGGCTGGCCCGTTTTTGTGTCTATCCGGTATGGGGAGCGGCGGCGGGCTATCCCCCAGAGAATGCGGAGCTGGCATTAGTCTCCGGAGAATCGCTGGCAGGACAGGAGGCCGGGCTGGTGCCGGTCAACCGCGTGCTGGACTACGGCGCGGCGCTCATCGCCAATAAAAACAGCTGGACGGGGAAAGACCTGGGCGAGATTATCGCTTCTATCTGTGATGAAGTATCTGTTACGGAAGGAAAGCCGGCCGCGTGGGCAGCCGCGAGCGACCCCGGAACTTATCAGCCTCCGGCGGAAACCAGCCCTGACTGTGTGCGCCTGGCTCTTCCCGATGGACATCAGCAGCAACCGACCCTCGAGCTGCTGCAGAAATGCGGCATCGAAATTGAAGACTATCCCTCGGCAGCGGGGAACCGCCGGCCCAAATTGAGCCTGGAAGGTTTCCGCACCAAGGTAATCCGTCCGCAGGACATGCCTTTGCAGGTGGCTAACGGAAACTTTGACCTTGCCGTTACCGGCCGGGACTGGCTCCGGGAGCACCTGGCCCAGTTTCCGTCAAGCCCGGTGAAAGAATTAGCTGACCTCAAATTCGGGGGTGTGCGCATCGTGGCTGTGGCCAGCCAGGAGATGCCGGTAAACGATGCTGCCGAGCTCCGGAAATTCAACCAGGGCAGAGAGGCGCCGCTGCGGATTGCCTCCGAATACATTCACATCGCCGATTATTATGCGCGGGAGAACCACCTCGGCCGTTACCGCATCGTGCCTACCTGGGGAGCCACCGAGGCGTTTCTGCCGGAAGACGCCGACCTGCTGATAGAGAATACGCAGACCGGGCGGACCATCAGCCGCCATAACCTGCGGATTATCGACGAGATATTCACGTCCACTGCCTGCCTTATTGGAAGCAGCCGCCCGGTGAGAAACCGGGTCAAAAGCGAGCGAATTAAGTCGCTGCTCGATAAGGTGCGCCGTGCCGTGGAGGAAGAGAATTGAAAACTGTCAGGGATTTCGCCGCGGCGAAGAAGCTCCTTTCCCGTACCGTTCCCGTAAACAGCTACCCGGTATCCCCGGCCATGAAGGAGGGACTGACCGGCCTTTTCGGCACGGGAGAGCCGGAGGAAGCGGTACGCCTTATTATCCGGCAGGTGAATAAAGAGGGAGATGCCGCCCTGATTGACCTCACCCGGCGTATCGATGGTATCTCATTAAAGTCTCTTGAAGTCCGCAAGAAAGATTTCTCAGATGCCTACCGAGAGGTGGACCGGGAGCTTGTTTCCGCGCTTCGGGAGGCCGCGGGAAGAATCGAAAGGTTCCACCGCAAACAACGGGATAACCTGTGGCATGAAATACACGAAGAAGAAGCGGGACAGTTGATACGGCCGCTTTCACGAGTAGGGGTATACGTCCCCGGGGGAACGGCCGCTTATCCTTCTACGGTCCTGATGACCGCGATTCCGGCGCGCGCGGCGGGGGTCGGTGAAGTAATCCTCACCACTCCTCCCGGCAAGGACGGAAGGGTCCCGGCGGTGACACTGGTAGCGGCGGACATCGCCCGCGTCGACCGCGTCTTCTGTATCGGCGGCGCTCAGGCGGTCGCGGCGCTGGCTTACGGGACGGAAACGGTGCCGGCCGTGGACAAAATCTGCGGGCCCGGCAATATCTTCGTGATGCTTGCCAAGAAGCAGGTCTTCGGGACCGTAGATATCGACGGTCTTCAAGGGCCGAGCGAGGTGATGATTATCGCCGATGAAAGCGCCGACGCCGGGTACTGCGCGGCAGACATACTGGCCCAGGCGGAGCATGACCACCTTGCCTCGGCGGTCCTGGTAACCACTTCCCCGGAACTGGCGGAGGCACTGGTCACGGAAATTGAAAACCAGGCGTTAGAACTCAAGCGGCGTGACGTCGTCAGCGGGCCTCTGGAGAGAGGTATTATCGCCGTGGTGCGGGACCGGGAGCAGATGATAGAACTGGCGGACCTTTATGCCCCGGAGCATCTTTGCCTGATGGTGAAAAGTCCTGACGACTATCTCAAAGAGATAAAGAACGCCGGGTGTATCGTTTTCGGCAGCAGAGCGACGGTTGTCCTCGGCGACTATATCGCCGGGCCGAGCCATGCGCTTCCCACCGGGGGCACCGCGCGCTTCTCATCTCCTCTGAATGTCAGCGATTTTGTGAAATATACGAGCGTTGTAAAGGTAGATGTGGCTTCCCTGGAAAAGCTGGGACATACCGCTGCCGCTATCGCCCGCGCCGAGGGGCTTGACGCTCATGCCAGGGCTATCGAGAAACGGATGAAAAAGGAATAAAGACCTTTTTCGATACCGAAAGCTGGACCGGATGAGAGAATTATCTTCGCACCAGGATACCGGACATGGGACGGCCCGGAACCGCTATAACCTCTGGTTGATATTGTCACTCGTAACCGGCGCAGCATTGACCCAGGGACTGATGAGACAGGGTCTTCCCGTATTATATCCGTTTATCCAGGATGAACTCGCCCTGTCCCGTGCTCAAGTAGGGCTGATAACGGCCGCTCTCTCCGGGGGGACCGCGGCAACGGTGATACTGGCCGGATGGCTGACGGATATCTTCGGGGTGAAGCGCATGATTTCCGTCGCCATGCTTGCCCTGGCCGCTTTCATCCTGGTCTTCCCGGCGGTCAGTTCTTTCGTAGTGCTAATCGGCCTCGTGGTGATAATCGGAATCGTATCCTCCCCGCTTAATCCTTCTATTTCACGGGCGGTTATCGACTGGTTCCCGATAAAGGTCCGTGCCTCGGCAATGAGCGTGAAACAGATGGGCATACCTCTTGCAGGCGCGGCATCGGCGGCAATATTACCGGCTCTCGCGGTTGCCATGGGCTGGCGGGCTGCGGCGGCTGTAACCGGTCTGCTGGTACTGGTAATCGCCTTTGCGTTTATCACACTCTATCGTGACGCCCCACGGACGGGGAATTCTACACAAAAGTTCAGCCTTGCTACTTTAAAGACCATCCTGAGAAACCGCAGCCTGGTGATAACCGTCTTGTGGGGCACTACCTTAATAGGTTTCCAGTATGTCACTTTGAGCTATTTCATGCTCTTCCTGGTCCAGGAACTGGGGCTATCGCCGATAGTAGCGGGGGGCGTGCTGGCCGCGGCCCAGGTCAGCAGCGTCATAGGTCGAGTATTCTGGGGGGCTGTCAGTGACTTTGTATTCGGCGGGCGGAGACTACCTGTGCTGGCGCTTACGGGGTTTTTAACCGTTTTATGGATGGTGGGCGCCAGCCTGGTGGATGGAGGGGTTTCCATCGCGGTCATGTATGTGATGGCGGTTGTCATCGGTCTTTCGACCCTTTCGTTTCACGGCGTGTTCATTACATTTATCGGAGAGCAGGCTGCCCCCGGTGAGACGGGAGTAACCCTGGGGGTAGGAATCACGGCGATACAAACCGGGCAAATGCTGATGCCGCCACTCTTTGGATACCTTGTAGATATTACTGACTCTTACAGCACAGGATGGAGAACGATTGCCGGTGCGGCTTTGCTATGCACGCTGGTCCTGGTCGCCTTTGCCAGGGGTCAGCAGCGCCGTTGATTTGAAGCCTTTCACTTGACCGCGCACCGGCATGGCAGAATCCGGACTGATTTTTATCTGGGCCTTTCCAAAATTGTTTTGAACCGAAAAGACGTGCTAAAATGCGTCATTATCACCAATACCGGAAGGAAAGAGATAAGCGGTAATGAATAAATGGGTGAGGCCGGACCTGGTGCAACTCGGGGCATATACCGCGCACAAGTCTCCGGATACGGTGTCCGGAACAACGCGTGAAGAAATCGTCAAGCTGGACGCGAATGAGAACCCTTACGGCTGTTCTCCGGGAACTAGCAAAGCCCTCGCGGAATATACCGGCTGGAACATCTATCCCGACGCCGCGCAGACAAGACTGCGACAAGGCTTGCAGGACTATACCGGCGCGGATGCGGCCCGCATCGTTGCCGCAACCGGCAGCGGAGAGCTGCTGGATGACCTGCTCTGCCTCCTTCTGGAACCCGGGGATGAGGTAATCAACTGTGTCCCCACCTTTGACCTTTATCGAATCCGCACACTGATAAACAGGGGGAAACTGGTAAATATCGCCCGTGATGATAGCTTTAACGTCGATATTGCCTCGGTCAAAGCGGCGGTAAACACGCGGACCAGGCTGATTGTCCTCAGTAATCCCAATAATCCCACGGGCAACATCCTCTATCAAGAAGACATCATCGCCCTTGCGGAGACCGGCGTGCCCGTCCTGATTGACGAAGCCTACTATGAGTTCTGCGGTGAAACAGCCATACCGCTTACTTCCCGCTATAAGAACCTCATGGTCTTGCGCACTTTCAGCAAGTGGGCGGCGCTGGCGGGGCTGAGAATCGGCTACGGCATTTTCCCGAAGGAAATCGCCGGCTATCTGCTGAAAATCAAGCTGCCCTATAATGTCAATACCGCCGCGATGGTCGCCGCCGGGGCATCTCTCAAAGATAGTAAATACCTGATGGAAAACGTGGATAAAATTATTGCGGAAAGAGAGAGGCTGTTTCAGGAGATGGCAGCTATGGAATGGCTGAAGCCCTACCCCTCGCGGGCCAACTTTATTTTTTCCTTCCTGCGCCGGGGAAACGCTAGGGTCTTGTTCCAAAAGCTCCAGGACAGAGGTATCCTGGTCCGCTATTTTGACCAGCCGCAGCTGCAGAATGGTTTCCGCGTCAGCGTGGGAAAACCGGAAGAGAGTGACGCCTTTTTGAACGCGCTCCGGCAGCTCGAAGGAGAAATCGATGGCTAACCGAACCGCTCATATCAAGCGCCAGACGAAGGAGACCCGGATAGACATGGAACTGTGTCTGGACGGCACGGGAAAACAGGAGATAAATACCGGTATCAAGATGCTCGACCACTTGCTTTCTCAACTGGCGAAGCACGGTCGGTTCGACCTGTATATCAGCGCCTCCGGGGATGACCAGCACCATGTCGCCGAGGACGTTGCCATCTGTCTGGGGAAGGCATTCCAGGAAGCGCTCGGGGAAAAGCAGGGCATCATCCGTATGGCGAACGCCACCGTGCCCATGGATGATTCACTGGCAATGGTCGCCGTGGATATCAGCGGACGGGGCTACTCCGTGCTGGAGCTCACCTTTGCGGACAATGATATGCGGGGGTTTGCCACGGACCTCGTCCGGCATTTCCTGGAAGCGTTCGCTGCCGAAGGAAAGCTGAACCTCCACGTAAGGACGGTATACGGAAATAACGACCATCATAAAGCAGAAGCCCTGTTCAAAGCGCTGGGAAGAGCTCTGGATATGGCATCCCTTCCTGACCGGCGCATCCCCGGAGAGATTCCCAGTACAAAAGACTTCCTGGAGAAGTAAATGGCCCTCCGGCAGCGTATCCGGCTCAGCCTGCTGTTCCTCATCGTCATCTCTTTTCCCGTTACCCTGAACTATTTTTCTGTCTATCTGATTATAGAAGGTTCCGGCAGGGGAATAATGACCGCCAGTTTCTTTTTCTGGACGCTGTTCGCCGGTACATCGCTGGGCATCGGCTGAGCCGCCTGCGGCTACGTCTGTCCTCTCGGGGCTTACCAGGAAACGAAGGACAGAATGGTCCCTAAAAAACTGGCAAGGATTAAGTACCTGCGGTCCGTCAAGTTTCTCTTCGCCGTTGCCTGGGTGGGGGCCATCATTGCCGCTGCCTTCGCCGGACACGGCTACAGTGAGGTCAGATTACTCTACAACACCGAATCCAGCATTTCCGTGGACAACCTTCTGGCCTGGCTGACTTTCGCGATGATTGTTCTGGCGGTACTGGTGCCGGTATTCACCCTCGGCAAAAGGGGGTTCTGCCACTATTTCTGTCCCTGGGGCGTTCTGAATATGGCGGGGACCCGAATCAAGGAATTCTTCCGCTGGCCGTCCCTGCACCTTGAGGCGGACCGCAAGGAATGTAAACAATGCCGTACCTGCGAAAGGGACTGCCCCATGAGCCTGCCGGTGAACCGCGTGGTACAGTCCGGTTCCATGAAAAACGCGGAATGCATTCTATGCGGTACCTGTGCGGATAGCTGCCCTAACGGTGTAATCAGCTATTCCTGGAGGGCAGCCCGTCGATGGTCCTGCCGGTAAGCATCTCGTAAGCCTGGACATATCTTTTCGTCGTTGCTTCCACCACTTCGGGCGGAAGCGCGGGGGGCGGCGGTTCTTTATTCCAGCCCCTCTCCAGCAGCCAGTCACGAACCGGCTGCTTGTCAAAGCTGGCCTGGGATTTTCCCGGCTTGTATTGCTCCGCGTCCCAGAAGCGTGACGAGTCCGGTGTCAGAAGCTCATCAATCAGAACCAGCTTTTCTTCCTCGTCGACACCGAATTCCAGCTTCGTGTCCGCAATAATGATACCTTTAGAAAGAGCATAGCGGGCGGCGTATTCATAGATTTCAATCGTTTTGGCAGACATTTCACGGGCATACTCTTTGCCAACCATTTCCTCCATCTGTTTCAACGTAATCGGCTGGTCATGGTCTTCAGCTTTCGTTGTCGGTGTGAACAGCGTCTCCTTCAGCTTCTGGCTTTCGCGCATATTCTTGGGCATGCGCTGACCGTTAATATTCCCGGACTCCCGGTACTCGGACCAGGCGGAGCCGGCTATATACCCGCGTGCCACGCACTCCACGGGTATGCGTTTTAACTTTTTCACCACCATGGAACGCCCGACCAGGTATTCGGGGTAATCAAGGCATTTTCCGTCAACGAGATAACACTGGAGGTCATTCAAATCGTCAATAGGTTCCAGAAGATGGTTCGTCATGAGATTCGCCGTACGCCGGAACCAGAACAGGGAAAGCTGGTTAAGTACAAAACCCTTCCAGGGGATGGGGTTCGGCAGGACAACATCGAAAGCGGAAATACGGTCGGACGCGATTACCAGCAGCTGGTTTCCCAGGTCATAGGTGTCACGCACCTTGCCCCGGATAAATACCTGCAGCGGCAGGTCTGTTTCCATAATCACGGGTGGTTGTTCCTTATCTAACAAAATTAAGCCCCTTTTATTCTTTATTTCAGCAGGACTACGACTGTTTCTCGGTGCGTACCGAGCGTGAAGACGCGCCCTGCCACTGCGCCTTGGTCAGTCCCAGACGTTCGAATATCTCTTCAATATACCGCAGGTAATAATTATAATCGAACAGCTCTTCCAGTTCCGAAGGAGGTAAGATGGAAGTAATTTCCTTGTCCGCTTTGATTAGATTGCGGAAATTCTTATTGCCCTTCCAAGCCTTCATGGCGTTCCTCTGTACGAGTTTGTAAGCCTGCTGCCTGCCCAGTCCCTTGCCGATCAGGGCCAGCATCACGCGCTGGGAGAAGACCAGACCGCGCGTAGTCTCCATGTTTTTCCTCATCCGCCGGGGATAGACCAGCAACCCGTCCATGACGGTGATGAAGATAGCCAGACAATAGTCGAGAAGGATGCAGGAATCGGGCAGGATAATCCTCTCCGTGGAGGAATGGCTGATATCCCTTTCGTGCCAGAGGGCGATATTCTGCATCGAAGTCAGCGCGTATCCCCGCATCAGGCGCGCCAGCCCGGAGATGCGTTCGCAAAGCTCGGGGTTTCTTTTATGAGGCATCGCGGAAGAACCCGTTTGGCCATCGGCAAATGGCTCCTCGACCTCCCGGACCTCGGTCTTCTGCAGTGACCTGATTTCCGTGGCGAATTTCTCCAGCGAGCCGGCAATTATCGCCAGCGTGCTCACAAACTGGGCGTGGCGGTCCCGCTGGAGCACCTGGCTGGAAACCGGCGCGGCCACCAGTTTCAGCTTGCGGCAGGCCTTTTGCTCTACTTCTGGAGGTACCGTGGCATAAGTACCCACCGCGCCGGATATCTTCCCGACCGCGATTACCCTCTTGGCATCCGCAAGGCGCTGTAAATTACGCCGCATCTCTTCTACCCATATCGCCAGTTTAAGCCCGAAGGTTAGCGGCTCGGCATGGACTCCGTGCGTTCGGCCCATCATCAGGGTATATTTATGCTCTATGGCCTTTCTCGCCAGTACCGAAATAAGCTCTTTAATATCTTCGGTCAGGATGTCCGCGGCCTCAACAAGTTGCAGGCTGAGTGCGGTATCCATCACATCGGACGAGGTGAGTCCCAGATGGATAAAGCGGGACTCCTCCCCGATGCTTTCCGCTACCGAGCCAAGAAACGCAGTCATGTCATGGTGGGTCTCTTCGAGGATTTCCTCCATGCGGGGGATACTGCACTTGGCCAGCTTAATTTTGTTAATGGAATTGCGGGGGATCGTGCCAAGCTCAGACCAGGCGTCACAGACCGCAATCTCCACATCAAGCCATTTGTTAAACTTGTTTTCATCTGACCATACCCGCTTCATCCGGGGACGGGTATAACGCTCAATCATTAACGGACTCCTTGCAGTTTCTCGCGATAGTCCTGGTATGCCTGATGTACCTCAGGGTACTTTAGGCCCAGAATCTCGGCGGCCAGGTAGGCAGCGTTTTTGACGCCGGCGCTGCCCACGGCAACGCAGGCCACCGGAATTCCCGCCGGCATCTGCACGATGGAGTAAAGGGCATCCACGCCTTTCAGACCGCCGCTGTCCAGAGGGACGCCGATGACGGGCAGTGTGGTCCAGCTGGCCAGTACGCCGGGGAGATGCGCCGCCCCCCCCGCCGCAGCGATAATCACCTCGATACCCTTTTCACGTGCGGAAAGGCCAAACTGCCTGGCTTTCTCCGGGGTGCGGTGCGCCGAGGTGATCTGTACTTCGTAGTCAATCCCCAATTCTTCCAGGATTTCCAGCGTCGGTTTCAGGGCTTCGCTGTCCGATTTTGAACCCATCACCACGGCTACTTTCGGCATGTGTTTATCCTTTTACCTCCGCGATGTCTTTGCGGTAATGAGCGCCTTCAAAGTGGATGCGCCCGATATTATCGTATACCTTGCGGCGGGCCTCATCGAGGTTTTTCCCCATCGCCGTGACGGTAAGCACCCGGCCTCCTGCCGTGACCGTCCTGCCCTCATTATCCCGGGCCGTTCCGGCATGGAAGACCATCACATCTTTATCCATCTTATCAAGGCCTTCAATGGGGAACCCGGTCCGATAGCTTCCGGGGTAACCTCCCGATGCCATGACCACTCCCACGCAGGCATCATCATGCCACTCTATCGTTATCCTGTCCAGTTGCTTATTTACGACGGCCTCCATAATCTCGACCAGGTCCGTTTTAAGCCTCGGCAGGACCACCTGCGTTTCCGGGTCACCAAAACGGGCATTAAATTCTAACACTTTTAGGTTGCCATTGCGAACCATCAGGCCGCCGTAGAGGATGCCGGTATAGGGCCGGCCTTCTTTACTCATCGCTTCGACGACCGGTTTCATGACGGTCTTCTGGATTTTTTCGCCCAAAGTGTCATTGAAAAAGGGCGGGGGGCTATAGCTGCCCATGCCGCCGGTATTGGGACCTTTATCACCGTCAAAAACGCGCTTGTAGTCGCAGGCGGGGACGAGGGGAACAACGGCACGGGTATCAGTAAAGGCGAAGGCACTCATCTCCCGACCCGTGAGGCACTCTTCCACCAGGACTCTATCCGCGGCGGGACCCAGCGTTTTGGCCCGCATGAAACTCTCCAATGCCACGAGGGCTTCATCAATCGAAGCGGCAACTACCACCCCTTTTCCCGCCGCCAGCCCATTGGCCTTAACTACGATGGGGGGCTGCTGCTGTTTTACGTATTCCTTTGCTTTCTGATAGTCCGTAAAAGTAACGCTGCGGGCGGAAGGTATCTGATACTTCGTCATCAACTCTTTGGCAAAGACCTTGCTCGACTCAATTTCCGCGGCGGCTTTGCTGGCGCCGAAAGTGCGAAATCCCGCAGCGGTGAACCGGTCGACAATTCCGGCGGCGAGAGGAGCCTCCGGCCCCACGACGGTAAGGTCTATTTGATTCTCTTGAGCGAATTTGAGGAGAGCTTCGATATCAGCGGCGTTAATCGGCACATTATGGGCAAGCAGGGCCGTGCCGGCGTTGCCGGGGGTGGTGTAAATCTCTTTTACCCTGGGGCTCTGAGCAATCTTCCAGACCAGGGTATGCTCGCGGGCGCCACTGCCAATGACGAGAACTTTCAGATGGAATTCCCTCCTGTTTTTTACTCCCACTCGATAGTGGAGGGGGGTTTGGAGGTGATGTCATAGACCACGCGGTTCACTCCGGCCACTTCATTGACGATGCGACTGGATATCCGCGCGAGGACTTCGTAGGGAAGGCGCGCCCAGTCCGCGGTCATGGCATCGTCGCTGGTGACGGCGCGGACGGCGAGGAGGTGGCTGTAAGTGCGGTAATCTCCCATAACGCCCACGGATTTGACGTCGGTGAGCACGGCGAAGCTTTGCCAGAGCTGGCGGTAGAGCTTCGCCTTCTTGATTTCGTTCATGACGATGTAGTCCGCCTCGCGCAGCATCTCCAGCTTTTCCTTCGTCACCGGGCCGATAATGCGGATAGCCAGGCCGGGGCCGGGGAAGGGCTGCCGCCAGACCATCTCTTCGGGCAGGCCAAGCTTGAGTCCCACCTGGCGCACCTCGTCCTTGAAAAGGTAGCGCAGCGGCTCCAGCAGTTTCAGGACCATTTTAGAAGGCAGCCCGCCGACGTTGTGGTGAGTCTTTATTTTGGCGGAGGTGGCGCTCACCGAATGGACGCTTTCAATCACGTCGGGATACAGTGTCCCCTGGGCCAGAAAGTCTACCTTGCCTATCTTATTCGCTTCTTCCTCGAAGACCCGGATAAACTCCTCCCCGATAATCATGCGCTTCTGTTCCGGGTCGGCTACGTCCTGGAGGCGATTTAGAAACCTTTCCGCGGCGTCAACATAAACTATGTTCATGCCCAGGTTCAGGCGGAAGACATTGAAGGTGCGCTCCACCTCTTCCTTGCGAAGCAGACCGTTATTCACGAAGATACAGGTAAGCTGGTCCCCGATGGCGCGGTAGATAAGGGTAGCGACGACCGCTGAGTCCACGCCGCCGGAAAGGGCGGTGATGACCTTGCCGCCGCCGACCTGCTCCTGGATGCGGGCAATGCTGTCATTCACAAAGTTGCCGATAGTCCAGTTACCCTTGCAGCCGCAGATCCGGTAGACGAAGTTACGCAGGATGGTCTTGCCTTCGGGCGTGTGCGCCACCTCGGGGTGAAACTGCAGCCCGTAGATTCCTTTCCCGTCACTCATAACCGCGGCCGGAGAATTCTCCGTATAGGCGAGCGCGGTGAACCCCGGAGGCATCTCTTCAATCTTATCCGCGTGGCTCATCCATACCGGAGTAGATGAGGGCAAATCAGCGAAGAGCGGCGCATCGGCCTCACTCAGGTGCAGGATGGAATGGCCGTATTCACGCTTTATTCCGGGGGCCACCTTTCCGCCCAGCTGCTTGGTGATGACCTGCATCCCGTAGCAGATGCCGAGGACAGGCAGGTGGTTTTCATAAATATAGTCCGGGGCCAGGGGCGCACCGGGTTCGTAGACACTGGCGGGGCCGCCGGACAGAATAAACCCTCTGGGGTTCAGAGGCGCGATTTTCTCCCAGGGCGTATCATGGGGCAGAAGTTCACAGTAGACCTGGCATTCCCGCACCCGGCGGGCAATCAGCATGCTGTATTGTGAGCCGAAATCCAGGACGATGATTGCCTCGCGTTCGGCGCCGGAGACGGCTTTTTCCAGCTCGACCGGCTGTTCGCCGGAAATTTCCTTGGCTATTTCAAGGTAGGTAGATACCTCGATGTCATCAGTTGCAGTGACGCGATGGGTATCTTCAGAGGGCTTTTCCGTAAAGTTTTCAGTCATTACTTTATGACTAAAATTTACCATTATGCTATACTAGCGTCAAGGGGGAGGCACATCTTCCCGGCAGCATTTTTCTGACTTCGCGTAGGGGTAAATCTTATCTTCGTTGCAAACATATAAATATTTTAGTAAAAGTCCCGCCAGCACTTTTAATCTGGGAAAACGGTTGGGCGTGTTACTGAGACCGGGGGCCATACTGGCGTTAATCGGGGAGTTGGGCTGCGGGAAAACGCTCATGACGCGCGGCATCTGTGCCGGTATCGGAGTACCGGAAAGACAGGTCAACAGCCCTACCTATGTGCTGGTCAATGAATACCTGGGGAAATATCCGGTTTATCATTTCGACCTTTACCGGATTGAAGCCGGGGAGACGCTTGAAATCGACCTGCCGGGCTACCTGAAGAGGGGCGGTTCCGGCGTACTCATCATAGAATGGGCAGAGAAGGTGCTCTCCTTGCTGCCGGAAGGATACCTGCGCATCGATTTTACCGTCTTGGAGATGAACGAGCGTGAGATTATATTGAGCTCTTCGAATTTCAATTACCTCTTCGGGAAAATCGGGGCGTCATGAAGGTGCTTGGTATCGATACTTCCGGTTACGCTAATGCTATCGGTATTGTTGACGATGGGACAGTAATTGTCGATTTCATCCAGGATGCCAGGACGGACTCCCTGGAAAAAATCGTCGCCAATATCGATGATGCCCTTAAAAGCGTGCGTCTGAATCTGGACGATATCGATGGCATCGGGGTGGGGCTGGGGCCGGGTTCCTGGACCGGCATCAGGATTGGCGTTACCGTGGGGAAAATCCTTGCTTTCAGCACGGGTAAACCGGTGGCCGGGGTGCCGACCCTGGACGCGCTGGCTTACCAGGTAAGAAACCGGGAGACGCCGTTACTTGCCGTTATCAGTATGGGCGCCGGGGACAATGTCTATGCCGCATGCTATCGTTCTGAAAAAGACACTGTTCTCCGGACGGGTGATTATTACGTCGGCAGTGCCGGGGGAATGGCTGATTTGATTGAAGAACGGACGGTGATAGTCGGTGAGGAAGCGGAAAAATATCTTCGGATTCTTCACGGCAAGGCTGACTCCATAACCGAAGCCGTCCCGGATGTGCCGCGTGGAGCCGCAGTAGCCGCACTGGCGGCACGGCGTTTGAAGAACGAGGATAGTGATGATGCCCTGGCGTTATCCCCGTTATACCTGAAAGAATCCACAGCCCGTGCGTATCAGGACCAATATCGTGGTCGGGGTGGATAGTGATGCTTTTCATGGGGATTGAGACCTCCTGTGACGAGACCGCGGCGGCGGTGGTAGCTGATGGAAGGGAAGTGCTTTCCAGCGTTATTGCCGCGCAGCTTGATCTACTGCAGAAATACGGAGGGGTTGTCCCGGAAGTGGCGGCGCGGCGGCACACCGAGCTTATCGGTTACGTCATCAAAGAGGCGCTGGAGAAAGCGGGTAAATCGCTGGATGATATTGACGCAATTGCGGTTACGGCGCGTCAGGGGCTCATCGGCTGTCTGCTGGTGGGAGTAGCCGCGGCCAAATCGCTCAGCTATGCCCGGAACCTGCCCCTCATCGGTATCCACCATATCGAAGGCCACATCTTTGCCAGTATTCTCAGCAATCCGGAGATAACCATGCCCCACATCTGCCTCACGGTATCAGGGGGGCATACCATGCTGTTGAAGGTTCAGGACTATTGCCGGTATGAACTCCTGGGGACTACCCTTGATGATGCCGCCGGTGAGGCTTTCGACAAGATTGCCAAGTACCTCGGCATGGGATTTCCCGGCGGGCCGGCCATCGACTGCCTGGCCGGGGAAGGCAGCCCCAAAGCGTTCCGCTTTCCCCGCCCCCTGCTCAGGGCGGGGAACCTGGATTTCAGTTTCAGCGGCCTGAAAACGGCCATTATTAACACCTTTAAGGAGCAGGTCGCCCGCCGGGAGAACCTTCCGCTCTCGGACATCGCCGCCAGTTTCCAGGAAGCGGTGGTGGAGGTTTTGGTGAACAAGACGGTGCGCGCCGCGCTCGATTCTGGAATCGACGTTATCAGCGTTACCGGCGGAGTTGCCGCCAATTCGCGCCTGCGCGAAGCGTTACGGGAAGAGGCGCAGCGTAAAGGTCTGCAAGTTTATTTCCCGCGGCTTTCCCTGTGCACGGACAACGGCGCCATGATTGCCGCGGCCGGTTATGCCCGCTACAGCCGTGGGGAAAAGGCGAATATCAATCTGAAGGTGCTCCCTAACGCTCCGCTGGAGGAGCCCTGTGGCTGAGATAATACAAGTCAATTCAGAAAATCCGGATGCGCGGGTAATACAGCGGGCGGGGGCCCTGTTAACTTCCGGAGAAGTGATTGTCTGCCCCACGGACACCGGGTATGCCCTGGCCGCCAATGCTCTGGATGAGGAAGCGGTGTCCCGCGTGTTTCTGCTCAAAGGGCGGAATTTTGCCAATCCGGTACATGTAGCCGTCAGCTCTTTTGCAGAAGCAGAGAAGTATGCATATATCAATGAGGTCGCCCGAAAATTGGCGAAGAGGTTTCTTCCCGGCGCTCTGACGCTGGTACTGGTTCGAAAGAGCATTATCCCTTCAATGCTGGTTGCCGGGAAAGAAACCGTGGGCATCAGGGTCCCGGACAATAAAATAATTCTGGCGGTTGCGGAATTGACCGGAGTTCCCCTCACCGCCACCAGCGCCAATGCCAGCGGACAGCCGACGCCCTACAGCATCCGGGAGGTTACCGGCTCGATGGGGGAGGATGTCAAAAAGATAGCCTTGATGCTGGACCAGGGGCCCATATCACCGCGCGAACTCTCGACTATAGTCGATGTCTCGGTGACCCCGCCCCGGCTGGTGCGACAGGGACGTATCCCCTGGGAGACTATTCAGAAAGTAATTGCTGAGGAAGGAGACTGAGTCATGCGAATTGCTGTCGGCTGTGACCACCGAGGGATAAAGGTAAAAAAGCTCGTGACAGAGCTGCTGACCAGAGCAGGCTATTCTTATCAGGACTTCGGCGCTTTCTCCACGGACCCGGTTGACTACCCGGACATCGCAAGGGAAGTCGCTCATACCGTGAGAGATGAAGATTTCGATTGCGGTATTCTGATTTGCGGGACCGGCATCGGTATGAGCATTGCCGCTAACAAGGTCAGAGGCATCAGGGCGGCTAACTGCCATAACGCGTTCAGCGCCTACCGCGCCCGGCTCCATAATGACGCCAACATCCTCTGCCTGGCAGCGGAAGAAGGCAGTGCGCTGATTCCGGCGATTCTGGAAAAATTCCTGACCACCGAATTCGAAGGGGGCAGGCACCAGAAGCGTTTGGACAAGGTTAGTGTCATGGAGAAGGAAGAGTCGTGAGATTTATACTTTCCCGTGGCGAGGGAGAATTTAACAGCCGCGAGGCCGGGACAGTAATAGTTGACCTGGTCGGGCATTGCTCGGAGGTAACCGGTATCAAATTGGGAAATACCTGTACATTCTCGTTCCTTCTCCCCTTGGGGAGAAGGTGAGGATGATGGTTGACCCCTCACCTTAATCCTCTCCCTCAAAGGGCGAGGAAATGAGATGCAGACTGCCCAACCAAGTATTAGTATCGAATAAAATCAACGTAAACCAAGTTTGACAATTACGAAGCTGTCATGTTATCTTGTGGTACGGGCTCAAGCGTGAATTGCTCTTTCAGTCCGTCTGGGAAGACGGTTCTTTTTTTAATGGTACTTGTAGAGGCACGGGATGAAAAGCGATGCGATAAAAAAAGGAATTGAAAGGGCGCCCCACCGCTCCCTGCTCCACGCCCTCGGTTGCAGCCGCGAGGACCTGGACAAACCGTTCATAGGTGTTTTCAACAGCTTCAGCGAGATTGTGCCGGGGCATGCCCATTTGCGCGGTATCGCGGAAGCGGTAAAGGCAGGCGTCCATGACATGGGCGGCTACCCCTTCGAGGTGAACACCATCGCCGTGTGCGACGGTATTGCCATGAACCACGAAGGTATGAAATACAGCTTGCCCAGCCGCGAAATAATCGCTGACTCGGTGGAAATCGTGGCCCAGGCCCATGCCTTTGACGCTATCGTCTTCATTCCCAACTGCGATAAAGTGGTGCCGGGGATGCTCATGGCTGCGGTGCGTTTGAACCTGCCGTCAGTATTCGTCAGCGGCGGCCCCATGCTGGCCGGGCGGCGCGGAGACAACGGGCAGCCGCTCGACCTGATATCCGTCTTTGAAGCTGTGGGGAAAGTAAGCAGCGGACAGATGGACGAAGCGGAGCTGGCGGAAATGGAGGCGATAGCCTGCCCCGGATGCGGAAGCTGCGCCGGCATGTTCACCGCCAACACCATGAACTGCCTGACCGAGGCGATGGGAATGGGCCTGCCGGGAAACGGGACGGTCCCCGCCGTGACCACCCGCCGCATTGCGCTGGCGAAAGAAGCGGGGCAGAAGGCGGTTAAATGCCTCATTGCCGATTTAAAACCGAAAGATATTATCACCGGCGATGCGGTTTATAACGCTTTCGTCGCCGATATGGCACTGGGGGGAAGCACCAATTCCGTGCTGCACCTGATGGCTATTGCCCGTGAGGCGGGACTGGAATTCTCCCTGAGCGAAATCAATGAAATCAGCCGGAGAACCCCACACCTCTGCAAGCTGAGTCCCGCCGGACAACACCGTATTGAAGACCTCGACCGTGCCGGAGGCATCCCGGCGGTTATGAACCAACTGAAGCACCTCCTGCGGCTTAACGCCCTTACCGTCACCGGGAAGAGCGTCTGGGAGAACATCGATGACAGGCCGGTCTTGAACCGGGAGGTTATCCGCCCCATCGATAACCCATACTCACAGGAAGGGGGACTGGCGGTACTCTTCGGGAACATCGCTCCGGAAGGCGCGGTGGTCAAAAAAGCGGCCGTGGACCCGGAGATGATGACCCACAAGGGACCCGCCCGCGTTTTCGATTCGGAAGATGATGCCACCCGGGCGATAATGTCCCGCGGGATAAATCCCGGTGACGTCATAGTAATACGCTATGAAGGTCCCAGAGGGGGCCCGGGGATGCGGGAGATGCTCACGCCTACCTCGCTGCTCAGCGGCGGCGGACTGGACCGGGAAGTAGCCCTGATTACGGATGGACGCTTCTCCGGTGGTTCGCGCGGCGCCGCCATCGGGCATGTTTCTCCGGAGGCAGCCAGCCGGGGACCTATCGCCGCCTTGCGTGAAGGGGATATAATTAATATCGATATTCCGAACTGTCGCCTTGAAGCCGTGTTGAGCGAAGACGAGATATCCCGTCGTCTGGCGGAACTGAAGGAATTCGTTCCGAAAGTAAAGACCGGATATCTGAAGCGGTATGCCGAGAAAGTGGGCTCCGCCAGTACCGGGGCCATATTTACTGAATAAGGGGTAATGGCATGAAAAAAACGGGTGCCCAGATTGTATACGAGAGCCTGATCCAGGAAGGTGTCGAGGTTATCTTCGGTTTTCCCGGGGGCAATATTTTACCTCTTTATGATACGCTGCCCCAGTACCCCCAGCTGCGCCATATCCTGGTCCGTCATGAACAGGGAGCAGCCCATGCCGCGGACGGCTATACCAGGGTCACCGGCAAGGTGGGGGTCTGCTTCGCTACCTCGGGGCCCGGCGCTACCAACCTCGTCACGGGCATCGCCAACGCGCATATGGACTCCATTGCCATGGTAGCGATAACCGGACAGGTTTCCCGGCCCCTCATCGGGAAGGACGCGTTCCAGGAAACGGACATCACCGGGATTACCCTGCCCATAACGAAGCATAACTACCTGGTGCTTGACGCGGGTTCCCTGGCCAGGACGATAAAGGAGGCTTTCCATATCGCCCGGTCGGGAAGGCCGGGTCCGGTGCTGATCGATATTCCGCGCGATGTTTTCTTGGAGCAGGCGGAGTTTAACTACCCCAGCCAGGTAGACCTGCCGGGCTATAAAATCCCCTCCAGAGGGCATCCCACGCAGGTAAAGAAGGCAGGCAAACTGATTAATGAAGCGCATAAACCGCTGATTATCGCGGGGAGGGGCGTCTTAAACTCCGGCGCCAGCGAAGAACTGAAGCACCTCGCGGAAACCGCCCAGATACCGGTCGTGACGACGCTGCTGGGCATCGGCTGCTTTCCGGAGACCCACGTCCTCAGCTACGGAATGGCCGGAATGCATGGCATGGGCTTCGCCAATAAAGCATTGGCTGATACTGACCTGCTCATTGCCGTGGGCATGAGGTTTGACGACAGGGTCACCGGCAAGGTGAGCGGCTTCGCCCCCAATGCCAAGGTTATCCATATTGACCTTGACCCGGCGGAAATCGGGAAAAATGTGAGCGTGGACGTTCCCATCGTTGGGGATGTGAAAAAAGTGCTCCAGGCGCTGAACAAGCTGATTGAACCGACTCAGCACATTGACTGGATGGAGCAGATGGAAGCCTGGCGGAAGCAGCACCCCTCGCATGAAATCAGGCATCACGAAGGGCTGCTGCCACAGTATGTGGTTAGAAAGCTTTTTGACGTAACCAAAGGGGATGCTATCATCGCGACCGGGGTGGGACAGAACCAGATGTGGGCAGCGCAGCATTACCTGTTTTCCCAGCCTAACAGCTTCGTATCATCGGGCGGCCTGGGCACAATGGGTTTCGGTCTCCCTTCGGCCATGGGCGCTAAAGTGGGCAGGCCGGAGCGCACCGTCTGGTGTATTGACGGCGACGGCAGCTTCCAGATGACTCTTCAGGAACTGGGCACCATCATCCAGGACAAAATCAATGTCAAGATAGCGATACTGAATAACGGGTACCTCGGCATGGTCCGCCAGTGGCAGGAGCTCTTCTTCAACCGGCGCTATGTAGCCACGCCGATTACCTGTCCGGACTTTGTTAAGATCGCCGAGGCATATTGCCTGCCTGGAATAAGGGTTACCAGACAGGAAGACGTGGAATCCGCGATTGAACAGGCGATGGCCTACGACGGGCCGTTCCTGATTGACTTCATGGTAGAGCCGGAAGAAAATGTCTTTCCGATGGTCCCTCCGGGAGGGGCCAACGTGGAATTTCTGGAATTGCCGAAGGAAGAGGTGCCGACATGGCCGCAGCAAAGCATACGATAGTAGCGCTCGTATATGACAAACCCGGAGTCCTGAACCGCATGGTGAGTCTTTTCCGCAGACGGGGCTTTAATATCGATAGTATAGCCGTGGGACACAGTGAAATCGCGGGACTCTCCAGGATGACTATTGTGGTGAACGGCACCGCCGCAACGGTGGAGCAGGTGCGCAAGCAGGTGGATAAGCTGGTTGACGTCCTGAAAGTCGTGGATATTACCAGCGAAAGGTCGACAGCGCGGGAACTGGCGCTCATCAAGGTCCGGGCAACATCTTCTTCGCGAAGCGAGATTATCGAGATTGCCGATATATTCAATGCGGATATCGTCGACGTAGCCGCTGATTCGATAACCCTGGAAATCGTCGGTGAAGAAGAGAAAATTGACGACCTTTTAAGTTTGCTGCGCCCGTTCACCGTCAGGGAAGTAGCCAGGACGGGGCGCATCGCCGTGGTGCGCGGCAGCAAAGGTTCGCTGGCAGTTAAGGAATAAATAAACCACCGGAAAAGGAGATATGAAATGGCAAAAATATATTATGAAAAAGAAGCTAACCTGGAACTGCTCAAGGGGAAAACGATAAGCATCATCGGCTACGGCAGCCAGGGCCACGCTCATGCCCAGAACCTGAGAGACAGCGGCTGTCAGGTCATCGTGGCGGAGGCCGAAGGGAGCGCCGGATGGAAAGCGGCTAAAGACGCGGGCTTTACGGTGATGAATGCCGCGGATGCCGCCCGGAAATCGGATATCATCGTGATGCTGGCGCCGGACAATCTGCAGAAAATTATTTATGAGAGCGCCGTTTGCGGGTGTCTCACGGCCGGGAAAACGCTCATGTTCGCCCACGGGTTCAATATTCACTACGGGCAGATTGTGCCCCCGGAGAATGTTGACGTGACGATGATAGCCCCCAAGTGCCCCGGTCATATGCTGCGCCAGCTTTACACGGAAAATGCCGGGCCGCCTGCCCTGGTAGCGGTGCACCAGAACGCCTCCGGCGGGGCCAGGGAAATAGCCCTCGCCTACGCTCACGGCATAGGCTGCGCGCGTGCCGGAGTGCTGGAGACCACGTTTGCCGAGGAAACGGAGACCGACCTTTTCGGTGAGCAGGCGGTGCTCTGCGGCGGAGTCACTTCGCTCATTAAAGCCGGATTTGAAACCCTGGTAGGGGCGGGCTACCAGCCGGAGATTGCCTACTTCGAAGTCTTCCATGAGCTCAAGCTCATCGTCGATTTGCTTTACAACGGCGGCATGAGCTACATGCGCTATTCGGTGAGCGATACCGCGGAGTTCGGCGATTATACACGCGGTCCCCGGGTTGTTGATGAAATGGCCAAAGAGGAGATGCAGCAGATACTCGCGGAAATCCAGGATGGAACGTTCGCCCGCGAGTGGATACTGGAAAACCAGGCGGGACGCCCGGTCTATAACGCGCTGAAGCGTATGGAAGCGGAGCATCCCATCGAACTGGTGGGGAAAGAATTGAGGAAGATGATGCCCTGGCTGAAACAAAAATAGACAAGACAGGCGCATTACAGCTATAATAATCACGATGATACAAAACCATAGATGTTCCTTTTCAGGTTCAGGGATAATTAAGCTCCTCCTTAGCAGCCCCTCTCCGGGTTTTCGGAAGAGGGGAAATCGCGGTATTGTCTCTGAATAATTCTCCCAAGGAGGAACAGACATGGATAAGGTTATAATCTTTGATACTACCCTGCGAGACGGAGAACAGGCGGCAGGGGGTACTCTAAACGTACCGGAAAAAATAGATATCGCCAAACAGCTGGACAGGCTGGGTGTCGATATCATCGAAGCCGGTTTTCCGGCGAGCTCACCCGGTGATTTTGATGCGGTCCAGCGTATTTCCGGGGAAGTGGAACGCCCCGTCATCTGCGCCCTGGCCCGCGCTCATCCCGACGATATCGATAAGGCATGGGAAGCGGTCAAGAACGCCAGGCACCCCATGATTCACGTCTTCCTCTCGGCTTCGGACATTCATCTGCTGCACCAGTTGAAAAAAAGCAGGGATGAAATCCTGGCCCAGGCCCGTGACATGGTGGCCAGGGCAAAGAAGTATACGGATAACATAGAATTTTCGCCGATGGATGCCAGCCGGGCGGAACCCGCGTATATCTTCCAGATACTGGAAGCCGTGATTGACGCCGGCGCCAGCACGGTGAACCTGCCGGATACGGTGGGTTATGCCGTCCCGCATGAATACGGCCATTTCATTGAAGGCGTTTTCAAGAAAGTACCCAATATCGGCAAGGCGGTAGTCAGCGTCCACTGCCACAATGATCTGGGCCTGGCCGTGGCCAACAGCCTGGAGGCAATCAGAAAGGGAGCGCGGCAGGTGGAATGCACCATCAACGGCATCGGTGAGAGGGCCGGCAACGCTTCCATGGAAGAAATCGTGATGGCGCTCAGGACACGAAAAGACTTTTATGACCTGACCACAAATATCGAGACAAGGCAAATATACCAGATCAGCCGGCTGGTGAGCGAGCTCACGGGCTTCCCGGTGCAACCGAACAAGGCCATCGTGGGCGCCAATGCCTTCCGCCACGAGTCCGGTATCCACCAGGACGGCGTGATTAAGATGCCCATCACTTATGAAATTATGGACCCCCGTGATGTGGGGATTCCTGCCAGCAGCCTGGTGCTGGGCAAGCTCAGCGGGCGCCATGCCTTCCGGGAAAGGCTGTCCGAGCTGGGCTACAGCCTGGCTGATGATGATTTTACCCGCGCTTTCTCCGCCTTCAAAGTACTGGCCGATAAAAAGAAAAACGTTACCGACCGTGATATCGAGTCGGTGGTGGCAGAGGAACAGCGCACCATATCCGAGGTCTACCACCTAGAACGTGTTCAGGTTACCTGCGGGGACCGCGGAATGCCCACGGCTTCCGTGAGGTTAATTGGTCCGGACGGAAAGACCTTTGCCGATGCCGCCCTGGGGACAGGCCCGGTTGATGCGGTTTACAAGGCAATCAACCGCATCGTTGGCATGCCTAACTCCCTCACCGAGTTCAGCATCAAGTCCGTGACCGAAGGGATTGATGCCATCGGGGAGGTCATGGTCCGCATTGAGAGTGACGGGACTACCTATACCGGGCGCGGGGCTGACACGGATATCATTGTTGCCAGCGCCAAGGCTTACATGAATTCGCTTAACCGGCTACTGGGGGCGAGGAATAAGGCTATAGAAAAAGTTTCCAAGAATAGCAAGTAATAAGTCAGAGGGATTGGATTGAACTTAGCGACACAGATACTAGCTGCCCATGCGGACAGCGAAAACATCGCCCCCGGCGATTTTGTCAATGTCCATGTGGACCTTGTCCTGGCGAACGATATTACCGCCCCGCTGGCCATAAAGGAGTTCCGGCGCCTCGGCGTGGAAAAGGTCTTTGACCCGTCCCGCATCGTCATGGTGCCCGACCATTTTTCGCCGAACAAGGACATCGCTTCCGCGGAGCAGGTTAAAATTATGCGCGATTTTTGCCGGGAGCAGGGCATCATCTACTTTGAAGTAGGGGAGATGGGCATCGAGCATGTCCTGCTCCCCGAGCAGGGCCTGGTGCTGCCCGGAGATGTGATTATCGGGGCGGACTCTCATACCTGCACTTATGGCGCCCTGGGGGCCTTCGCCACGGGCATGGGTTCTACGGACATCGCCGCCGCCATGGCTACCGGTGACATCTGGATGAAGGTGCCGCCTACCATCAAGTTCATCTATCACGGTGAGCTGGGAAAATGGGTAGGGGGTAAGGACCTGGTGCTGTATACCATCGGTGATATCGGCGTGGATGGCGCGCTGTATTCGGCGATGGAGTTTACCGGGGAAGCCGTCAGCGAGCTGCCTATGGACGGGCGCTTTACCATGGCGAACATGGCGATTGAGGCAGGAGGAAAAGCCGGCATCTTCCGCGTCGATAATAAAACACAACTTTACATAAAGCAAAGGGCGCGGCGGCCTTACCTGGTCTACGATGATGAGCGTGACAGTGATGACGAGTACGCGCGGATTATCGAGTATGATGCCTCGGCGATAGAGCCGCAGGTGGCTTTGCCCCATTCCCCGGCGAATGTCCGCCCGCTGAGCCAGGTAGGGGAAATAGAGATTCATCAGGCAGTCATCGGCAGCTGCACCAACGGCCGTCTGGAAGACCTGCGCATCGCCGCCCAGGTGCTGCGCAAGCGAAAGGTAAACCCCAATGTCCGCTGCATCATCATTCCCGGCTCCCAGCAGGTATACCTCGATGCGCTGATTGAGGGCATCATCGAGACATTTATCCGGGCGGGCGCCGCGGTGAGCACTCCCACCTGCGGGCCATGCCTGGGAGGTTATATGGGCGTGCTGGCGGCGGGAGAACGCTGTATCTCCACGACCAATCGCAACTTCGTGGGCAGGATGGGCAGCCCCCAGTCGGAGGTCTACCTCGCCAACCCCGCGGTGGCGGCGGCAAGCGCCGTGGCCGGCAAAATCATCAGTCCTGACGAGCTCTAAGGAGGTTGTCATGAAGATAGGGCGGGGAAGCCGGAACGGGTGAAGGACTGGGAGAAGAAGCTGGTGAACAACCTTAATGAAGGTTCGTGATATAATCAAGATGATTGAGGATGATGGCTGGTATGTTGTGGCTGCCCGCGGCAGTCATCGCCAGTATAAACATCCAACCAAGTCAAGGGCGGGTTACTATTGCAGGAAAACTGAGTCACGATGTAGCGTCAGGAACAATGAATAGTATCCTGAAACAGGCAAAACTAAAGGAGTAACCTGATATGCCTAATTATCTGGTTATTTACGAAAAAGCTGATGATAACTACTCCGCTTATTCTCCGGACATACCGGGATGCATTGCCACCGGGAAGGACCGTGACGAGGTAGAAAAGAATATCAAGGAAGCCATCGGCTTTCATCTCGAAGGGCTGGCAAAGGATGGTTTACCAATACCAAAACCCTCTTCATTCACCGAGTATGTGGAAATCCAGTAGCTAAATCTCAGGGGGGTCTCTCTTGATTCTAAAAGGCAAAGTCCATAAGTACGGCGCGGACGTGAATACGGACGTCATCATCCCGGCGCGCTACCTGAACGTCTCGGACGCGCGGGAGCTGGCGCAGCACTGCATGGAGGATATTGACGCGGAGTTCGTCAGCAGGATGGAGCCGGGAGACATCATCGTGGCGACGACCAATTTCGGCTGCGGCTCATCCCGGGAGCATGCCCCGCTGGCGATTAAAGCCGCCGGGGTCTCCGCCGTCATCGCCGCGAGCTTTGCCCGCATCTTCTTCCGCAACGCGATTAACATCGGGCTGCCGCTCTTGGAGAGCGAAGAGGCCGTGAACAATACCGAAGCCGGCGATACCCTGGAAATCGACCTTGAAAAAGGCGAGATTAAGAACCTGACCCGGAACAGGGTCTTTACCGCCAAGCCGTATCCGGACTTCATGGCGGAGCTGATTTCGGCGGGCGGACTGATTGAATACACCAGACAGAGACTGGCGAACAGAGGCAGCAGTGAAATTTAAGATTACGGTTTTACTGGGGGATGGGGTAGGGCCGGAAGTAACCGCGGAAGCGTTAAAGGTCTTAAAAAAGGTCGGTTCCGTTTTCGGTCATGAGTTTGAACTCAGTCATGGCCTTATCGGCGGCATCGCTATCGATGAGCAGGGTACGGCGCTGGCACCAGAAACGCTCAAGATGTGCCGCCGGAGCGATGCCGTGCTTCTCGGAGCCGTCGGCGGGCCCAAGTGGGATGACCCGCAGGCAAAGACCAGACCCGAGGAAGGCCTGCTCGCGCTGAGGAAAGGGCTGAAGCTCTTTGCTAACCTGCGCCCGGTAAAAGTATTCCCGGTGCTGGCTGACGCTACGAACCTGAAACCTGATGTTATCAAAGACGCCGATTTCGTCTTCGTCCGGGAGCTTACCGGAGGTCTTTACTTCGGCAGACCCAAGCGGCAATGGCGGACAACTCGCGGACGGCGAGCTGTAGACACTATGGCCTACTCCGAGCAGGAGATCGAACGCATTGTCCGCGTCGGTTTTGAACTGGCCGGAAGCCGGAAGAAGAAGCTGGTCTCTGTGGACAAAGCCAACGTCCTGGAAACGTCCCGACTCTGGCGGCAGGTAGCCGGGGAAGTAAGCAAAGATTATCCGGATGTGTCCCTGGAGAACATGCTGGTGGATGCCTGCGCCATGCGTCTCATCCAGAACCCGGCATATTTCGACGTGCTGGTCACGGAAAACACCTTCGGAGATATTCTGACCGACGAGGCTTCCATGCTGGCGGGTTCCATGGGGATGCTCCCTTCCGCCAGTCTGGCCGGGATACCAAAGGAAGGGGAAAAGACCTTCGGGCTTTACGAGCCGATACACGGGAGCGCTCCCCGGCGCGCCGGGCAGGACCTGGCCAATCCTATCGCCAGCATCCTCAGCGCCGCGATGATGCTGCGCTATTCCTGCGGCCTGGGCAGGGAAGCCGGTGCGATTGAGGAAGCGGTGGACACGGTAATGCAATCTAAATATCGCACCTATGACATTATGGCGGAAGGAAAAACAAAGGTCGGGACTCGGGAGATGGGAGACATTATCTCCCGGGAAATCGGGAGATAAGCCGTGAAATCGGTCCAGCTTTACGATACCACCCTGCGTGACGGCGCCCAGAGCGAGGGCATTTCTTTCTCCGCCGTGGATAAGCTGCACATCACCCGCAAGCTCGATGAGCTTGGTATCCACTATATCGAGGGCGGCTGGCCCGGCTCCAACCCCAAGGATGTTGAGTTCTTTCAGAAGGCGCGGGAATTAAAACTGGGGAACGCCGCGCTCGTAGCCTTCGGCAGTACCCGCCGTCCCCATTCAAAAGTAGAAAATGACGGCAACATCCGGGCGCTGGAAGAATCCGGGGCAATGACATTAACCCTGGTGGGTAAAAGCTCTGAGCTTCAGGTTACCCAGGTGCTGGAGACCACCCTTGAAGAGAACCTGAGCATGATAGCCGATTCGATACGCTATCTAAAGAAAAAAGGGTTCAAGGTCATTTTCGACGCCGAGCATTTCTTTGACGGCTACAAGCATAATCCGGAATACGCTCAGCGTGTCCTGGAAGCGGCTGCCGGGGCGGACTGTCTGGTGCTGTGTGATACTAACGGCGGCTCGCTTCCTTCGCAAATTATTGAAGCTACCGCTGCCGTCATCAAAGCCACGAGTATTCCCGTCGGCATACATGCCCATAATGACGGCGAATTAGCCGTCGCCAATACTCTAGCCGCAGTCCAGGCGGGAGCCACCCATGTGCAGGGAACGATAAACGGATACGGGGAGCGCTGCGGCAACGCCAACCTCTGCTCCATAATCCCGGCATTGAAATTAAAGATGGGTATCGACTGTATCTCAGACGAAAGACTGGCGCACTTGACCGAAGCAGCCCGATATGTCAGTGAAATCGCTAACCTTATCCCCGACCCGTATGCTCCTTACGTCGGTGCCAGCGCTTTCAGCCACAAGGGGGGTATCCACGTTTCCGCAGTGACCAAATGGGAAGCCAGCTACCAGCATATCGACCCCGGCAGCGTGGGCAACCAGAAAAGGGTGGTGGTCTCCGAGCTTTCCGGCCGGAGAAACATCATCTATAAGGCGAAGGAGCTCGGTATCACCTTCCCTCCCGGCGATAAGGAAGTGAAAGACCTCCTGGAGCAGGTGAAATTCCTGGAAAGCCGGGGTTTCCAGTATGACAATGCCGAGGCTTCCTTCGAGCTGCTGTTGCGCCGAGCCCGGCCGGGGTATAAAACCCCCTTCGAGCTGGTGGATTTCATGGTGGTGGTGGAAAAGAGACGGCGTCCTTCCACGCGCCGGGTGCTGGGTGAGATGCTGTCCGAAGCCATCGTCAAGGTGAAAGTGGGCGAAGAAATCATGCATACCGCCGCTGAGGGCAACGGCCCGGTAAACGCTCTGGATATGGCGCTGCGTAAGGCGCTGACGCAGATTTACCCCGACCTCTCGCGGGTGAAGCTGGTCGACTACAAGGTGCGCATCCTCGAAGAGAGCACCGGCACCGAGTCGCAGGTGCGTGTCTTGATCGAGTCCAGCGACGGCCTGAACGAGTGGCATACCGTGGGCAGCTCCACCAACATCATCGAAGCAAGCTGGCTGGCCCTGGCCGACAGCATGGAATACTGGCTGCTGAAGTATAATACATCCGCATCTAACTGATACCGACTTTGCTCCCAGTCACCAGACACTTTATCTCTTTTTACTCAATCTTGGTTGGTGCTGTCATTGCGAGCACCGCGAAGCAATCCCAAAGGAATGGAGCAGAGATTGCTTCGTCGCTTCTCGCAATGACAACCAATACTGAGCAGAACCTTTATCTTCGGGTCTTTAAGCTTACGCCCTTATTTAGTATAATTGTGGTGTAGGACTACGGAGATAATGGAGAGTTAAGATGGGGGATATTAAGAGCGCCCGTGAGATTGCCATGGAAAAAGTGGCCAGGATGGGCGAAGTGACCGAAGAAGAACGATTGGAATGGAAATATGTTCCGGAAGGTGAAAAGCTGGCTGCAAAGTACCTGAGCGACGGCATCAATCTCCTCCCGGAACTTGGTAAATACGAAGATAAAGCGAAAGAACTGGTAATCTCCGGAATAAAGGATGTCCTTATCAGGAACATCAGGTTGCCCAAGAACGAGGTGATAAGGAAAAACAATAAGGGAGCAATGGACGGGCTGAGAACCCTGGTCCAGGACAAGGTGGCCGCCGAAAATGTTTTTAGCAAGATGCGCCGCGTCTTCGACCACTATTCCAGCCAGGGACAGCAGCAGAGGCAGCAGGCATACGAATCGCTCAAGTCTGAATTTACGGAGAGATTGCAGATGGCGCTGCAACAGAAATACGGCACCGTGCCTGCCGGCGTCAGGCTGGACGTGGAGCGGCAGCCGCAGTTCCAGGAGGAATGGATGAAGCTTCAAGCTCACCTTGAAGCTCAATATCTAAAACTGCTCGACGAATACAAGCAGGAGTTGTTTAGTCTGAAGTAGCCGGGATATGACGGAATCTGACGAGAAGAGGATCCATGAGGCCGCCGTGAACACGGAGGTGTTGCGGCTGCCGAAGCAGACCCTTGCCACATTCGGGACGACCAGCATCCATTACTATCTTATCACCGAACCCAGTTACCCCGAGGTTATCGAAAGCAAGACCTCGGAAACGGTCATCCGCGAGGGCAGGGTGATTGCGCAGAAGCCCAAGATTGTTACTCCTTACTACCTCTCGCAGCTGGAAGGGTTTAGCGGAACAGCCACCAGGTATTTTAAGATGCTGGTCAGGGAGGTGGGCGCTAACGCGGCGGGTATCTTCTATACCTATAAAAACGACGCGACCGAGCTCAGCATAGTATCGGAGCACTGGAAATCGGTAGCGGCCAGATTGATTGATGACATCGAGCGCCGGGGAGACTCGCTGGCTTCGGTCATCAAAGGGCAGGATGACCTCTGGGACGTTTCCATCATGAAGTTCATCTTTGAGGTGACCAGAAACTCGCTGCAGGATAACGTTTCCCAGATGGGCGCCCGCGGCTTGCTCAATGTCGACGCCAGCGGTCTGCCCAGGGAAGCCGGGCTGAGAATCGAAGAGCTTTTCTGGCAGGTCTCCCGCGGAGAGAGAGAGCCCGACGACCTAAAAAGTGAACTGGACCGCTGGGGCGTCTTTGGTGAATACGAGGACCGTTTCCTGAGGCTGTTCCAGAAGCGCAGGAAACATTAAATTAAAGTGAGGCGGGATATTGCAGGATGATCTGGTAATAATCAGGCCTCCCAGCGAGGCATACAGTTTTCTGCTGCCCGTGACTACGGGGTGCTCGCATAACAGGTGTGCTTTTTGCGGCGCTTATAAAAATATTCCCTTCCGGATAAGGGACTTTGAAGATATCCGGCGTTATATCGACCAGGTAGCGAGCAGGTATTGCGGTTCCGTGCGGCGTGTTTTCCTGGAAAACGGTGATGCGCTGATTGCCCCCCAAACGCTGCTCGTTAAAGTGATGGCGCACCTCAAGGAAATATTTCCCGCTCTGGAGCGAGTGAGCACCTACGCCACTCCGAAATCCGTGCTGAAAAAGAGCCCGAAGGAACTCCAGGAGCTAAGGAAACTAGGCCTGGAAATGGCTTACCTCGGCGTGGAGACCGGCGACGAAGAGCTTCTGAAGAAAATCGATAAAGGGGCCAGCCGCGACCAGATTGTGACTGCTGGTAGAAAACTAAAGCAGGCGGGTATCGTCACTTCGGTGACCGTCATTCTCGGACTGGGAGGCGTGGCGGGAAGTGAAAGGCACGCTCTCGCCACCGCAGAAATACTGACGGAAATCGACCCCGACTACGCCGGCGCATTAACCCTGATGCTGGTACCGGGGACACCGCTTTACCGGGAATGGCAGGAGAATAAATTCACCCTTATTTCACCATTCCAGGCATTGCAGGAGTTGAAGCTTATTATCGAGCATTCTAACTTCACCGATTGTTTTTTCACCGCCAATCACGCTTCCAACTATCTGCCCATCCGGGCAAAACTCCCGCAGCAAAGGGAAACTATCTTGAAGCTGCTGGATGATACTATTTCGAGAAAGGACACAAAGGCACTCCGCCCTGAATCTGTCCGTGCCCTGTGAGCTTTATAAGATGCAAATCTCACTGATAGAAGCAAGAGACCTTTCCGAAGCCTGGTTCCTCTGCCTGCGCCAGACGCTGAACGCGGGTTATACCTACCGCATCGAGCGCGGCAGCTACGCGGGCCAGCAGCGTAAAGAGCTCGATTTTATTACCGTCAGGATAAAACATCCGGAAACCAGGCCATTAATCCCTGATGTTCCGCAGGGCGTGCCTGCTCCCAGCACCATGGCCTATGTGGAGAACTATCTGCCCTATCTTATGACCGCCCACAAGGCGGACGGCGAGCAGTATACCTACGGTCAGTACCTGGAAGGCCAGATAGCGGAGGTCATCCGTATGTACCGCGAGGACGGCCATAACACTAACCAGGCCTTTATGGCGGTGGGAGATGCCCAGTCTCTTTATCTCGGCGACCCGCCATGCCTGCGCATGATAGACACCAGGATAAGGGAGGGTGAACTGCATTTCATCGTCTATTTCCGCTCCTGGGACCTGTGGGCGGGTTTCCCTTCCAACCTGGCCGCCATCCAGCTTCTTAAGGAGTACATGGCCAGTGAAATAGGCGTGGCTGACGGTGAAATCATCGCTTCCAGCAAGGGGCTGCACCTGTACGAATACTCCTGGGAGCTCGCGAAAGCCGTGGTCAGGATACCGCTTGAGAAAACAGAAGGCTGATAATGGACAATATTGCTGCCGTTGCCGGTATGATTGTCGAATCGAAACGGATGGTCATTTTCACCGGAGCCGGCCAGAGCACGGAATCCGGCATTTCTGACTTCCGCAGTCCCGGCGGCATCTGGAGTCGATACAACCCGGAAGAGCTCACCTTCCCCAAGTTCCTCGCCAGCGAAGCGGTCAGGGAAAAGTCATGGCAGCTCGGTACGGAGACCTGGCGGGTTATCAGAAACGCTCAGCCCAACGAAGGCCATATAGCGATTGCCGAGCTTTACAGGATGGGGAAGGTAGACTGCGTTATTACCCAGAACATCGATAGCCTGCACCAGAAATCGGGGATACCGGAGGACGCCGTTATCGAACTGCACGGCACGGTCAAATGGGTAAACTGCCTCGATTGCGAAGGCCGCTACACGCGCGAGGAGATACAGGTAAGAATCGATAACGGGGAAAAAGCCCCCCGGTGCGAAGAATGCGGGGGTATTCTGAAAACAGCGACCATCTCCTTCGGGCAGGCGATGCCGGAGCGGGAGACCCGGGAGGCGGAAAAAAGGTCAGCCGAATGCGATTTATTCCTTGTGGTCGGTTCCTCACTGGTGGTCTATCCCGCGGCACAGATGCCCCTGATTGCCAGAGAGCATGGCGCCCGTCTGGTCATTATCAACCTCACCAGCACCCCTCATGACCCCTGCGCAGACGTAATCATCAATGAGAAATCCGGAGGGGTGCTCTCAAGAATCGTTGACATAGTCAGGACAAAACTGGGACAATAGTAACAGGGGTGATGCGGATGGGACGTTTGGTCAGGACTATCCTTTTTCTTTTTCTACTCGTAGCGGCACTCGCTATCTTTTCTTTCGGGTGCGCTCTGCCCGCGGACTTTGATGTCAGCTTAAAACAGATTACGCAACCCCACCTCTTCAGCATCCTCAGATGGGAGGCCGGTATCCTTCCCCGCGAGATTAGCGGCGCGATCTCAGGCGCTGATAAAACCTTGACCGGAATTGAAGAAGTCATCGCCTATTTTGATACGATAAAGCATGTGGGGCGAGCGGATTCACTCGCGAACAGCGAGCTCCGGGTCTCGTCCCCAAAAGAGGTGGTGGAGAGGACCCTGGAAAGGCAGATACGGGAAGTCCTCACTGAGCAGGGAATCTTCAATCCTCTTCATTTCTACTCCAGGTTTGAGATGGGGTTTCCTCCGGTAAATTTCCGGCTGGATAAGCCGCCGAGTGTGCTTGTGGTTTCGCCGCGAGAGCGCATCGAAAGTATCCGTGAAATCACCCTCCACGCTGACATCTTACAGGCGCATATCGAAGAAATCGAGGGCGAAGTAGAGAAGCTGGGGTTTTCGTCGATAGTGACTCCCCTGGGAGGGTTTGCCGGTACATACCCGAGCTTCGTTACGGATGATGCCGACCTCCGGTTCACCCTGGACGCCGCTATCGAAGAATGGCTCCACCAGTACCTGGCTTTCAAACCGCTCGGGTTCCGCTACCTGCTGGACGTGACCGGAATCTCCCGCAACTATGAAATCGCCACCATCAATGAGGCCGCCGTCGGCATAGTCAGCCGGGAAATCGGCGCCTCGGTCATGGAGAAATATTACAGTAGCCACATTCCGGCAGAAGATATTCAAGATAACGGATTTGATTTCGATAACGAAATGCGGGAGATAAGAAAGACCGTGGACCTGATGCTGTCCGAAGGAAGGATAGATGAAGCGGAAAAGTTCATGGAAGAGAAGCGGCACTACCTGGCTGAAAACGGATATTTGATTAGAAAACTGAACCAGGCTTACTTTGCTTTCCACGGTACATATGCTGACCGCCCTGACTCCGTTAGCCCCATCGGCGCGGAACTGAGGGAATTAAGAGCAAAGAGCGGTTCCCTGGCGGAATTCCTGGAGACCGTCGCAGCAGTAACCAGCCGTCAGGACCTGCAATACCTGCTCAAGCAAAATTAGCTGTTTAGAGAGCGAGCCCGGCACGCATACCGGCGTCAACAGCATCGATTACTTTTCCGGACTGGTCGCAGTCACCGATGGCGTAGACCTCAGGCACCTTTCCCCGGAGGTCTTGTGCCAGTTCCGGGGCAGGTATCAGCGGCAGCCCGCTCAACATGGTGTCAGCGGTGATGGTTTCTTTCTTGCCTTCTTTAGTGGTAATAACCAGGCCTATCGCGGAAACTTCCTCGTATTTCACCCCCGCCATCATGCGGACACCTTTTTCTTTTAGCCAGTTCAGCAAGCGTGGGCGGAGCCTTCCGGGGACTCCGTCTCCCAGTTCATCACTTTCTTCCAGGACCACTACTTTCCGACCGCGCCTGGCCAGGAACTCCGCGAGTTGGGCCCCTTGAATCTTGCCACCGATGATGGTAACGCGCTGTCCCACGGGCATCCAGAACTTTGTCAGCCACCTTACGGGACCCGGGCCGAGGAAGCGGAGAAATACCTTGGCGCGGCCGTGCAGGTCGGAACTACTGGTCAGATTAGCTTCGCTGATTCCGGTTATCCGGGGAGTGTCCGGTATCCCCCCGGTAGCAACTATCACCGCGTCCGGCCTGCTCCCCTCAATGAGGGAAACTGTCACCTTCTTACCCAGGACGACCTTTACGCCGAGCTTCCGGAACTGGGTCTGGTAGTAGCCTATCAGACGGGCTATACAATCGATTTCCGTACCCTTGACCATACCGAGAAGGGGCAGCAGACCACCGAGCTTATGGTCTTTCTCGTAAAGCGTTACCTTGTGACCCCTGAGAGCAGCCACTCTGGCAGCCTCCATCCCCGCCGGCCCCCCGCCGACCACCGTGACGTCTTTTTTCTTGGAGGCGGGTTCGATGACATATTCCAGCTCCCTGCCCATCATGGCGTTCACCCGGCACCTGACCGGCTGCTTGTTGGCAAGCTTCCCGGTACACTCCACACACCCCATGCACCACCTGATGTCCTCGTAGCGGTCTTCCATCAGCTTCCTGGGCAGCTCCGGGTCAGCAATCAGGCGCTTTACCATGCCAATCAGGTCAGCTTTTTCATTCTGAATGAGCCACTCGCCAAGCTCGGGATAGAGTCTCCCCACGGCAACAACCGGAACAGATACGTTCTTTTTTATCTCTGCCGCCGGAGGCGTAAGCAGGCCCGGTTTATCCAGGGCTTTCAAAGTGTTTTTAAGCTCGCCCTCAGGCTCGGGGTACATAAGGTGCTCCGGCTGTTGTATCCACAGGAACCGACCGTACCCGTATGCGCTCACCGAGAGATAATCGGCCCCGGCACGCGCGAACATTTTCGCGAAAACCTGGCTCTCCCCGGGGCTGATTCCTTCGGAATGGCCCCATTCCTTTCCGTTCAGACGTACGCCGACGGGGAAGTCCGCACCCAGGCGCTCCTTGGTCTTCTTGATTATTTCCACCACGATGCGGGCACGGTTCTCCAGGTTCTGACCGCCGTAGTTGTCCCCGCGCTTGTTCCAGGCCCGGGACAGGAAGGTATTCAAAAGGTAATGGTGGGCGGCGTGTATCTCGACCCCGTTAAAGCCCGCTTTTAAGGCACGCTCGGAAGCATCGACAAATTTGACGATGACGTCCTCCACCTCACTGAGGGAGAGTTCCCTGGTCGGGTCGGAGCCGGGGAGGGGGTGCCGGGATTCGTCCAGCGCCGACGCTGTAGCAGGCTGAAGGCCGTAATAGCTTTTCTGGTGACGCGGGCCTGCGTGGCAGAGCTGCAAGAAAATGGGACACCCGGCTCCGTGGACCGCATCAACTACCCTGGAGATTTCAGGGATATACTTGTTATCACCCATCTGAAGATAACCCGGTATGTAGCCTTCGTTAAAAGAGACGGTGGTAGTTTCCAGGACTATCAGGCCGACTCCGCCCCTGGCGAGCGTCTCATAAGTCGCCACGGTTTCCCTGGTGGCATAGCCATCCTTGGTACCGAAGAGTCTGACGTGGGCCGGGCATATTATCCGGTTCCTCAGTTTCACGTTACCTATGCTGAACGGCTGTAATAGATTTTGAAACTTATCAGGCAACTCCTGTTCCTCCTTTGCCGGTTTGGTATCGGTTTCAGCCTGAAACCGTGCCAGTCTAGCACGGCATTTGATATCGTGTCAATTTCAGAACGGGCTAAAGGGCCACATTGTCCTGAAAGATATTCCGGGAACTATCTTCCTGACTATTTCAGCTTATTCAGGGACGGACCTCGCGGTCTGAGAACAGTTCTCCCGCCCTGGCGATATTATCCCTGGTGATTTCGATAATTTCGATGACGACATTCTGGGGATTAACTTTGAAATGCTTGACCAGCGATTCGGTGAAGTCCTTTACCACCGCCCTCTTTTGTTCGATGGTCCTTCCGGCTACGGCTTTAATGGTGACCTGCGGCATGATTACTCCCCCCTGTATTACCATTTTAGGTTTCTGCGTTAATTCTTACCATCTTGCGATAGAACCGCCAAGCTCCGGAATAAGGCGCGTTTTATTTTTTTTCTGGCAATCTCCGGCAACGAATAGATTGCTTGGTTTCGTTTGCGCCCGGTTGGCGGGAAGAAAAGAGCAGCCGCGAAGGCGGGTCAGGGTGGGAAGAAAAAGGGGAGAGGATTGATTACGTGAAAGTTGGAAGACGGGACGGAGACCGGCAATCCGAATGCTAGCGATTAGCCGTCCCCTTCCATGTCATCTTCCTCTGCCGTCCGGATGATATACTCGTAGACCTTGACCACGGTAGAAGCCAGAGGTACGGCCAGTATCAGGCCCCAGAACCCGGCGATGGACGCCCCCGCGACTATCAGGATGATGGCTACCACCGGATGAACATGCATATAATGCCCTTGTATTCTCGGCACGAGGAGGGTGTTTTCGATGAGCTGTATCGCCAGGAACAGGACGATTACCCAGATGACCCGGGTCGGTTCCGTAGCCAGGACTATAAGCACGGCGACCCCACCCCCAATCCACGGGCCCAGTATGGGGACCAGCTCGGTGATGCCGGCGATAATAGCCAGGCCCACCGCAAAAGGCGCACCAATGATTAAAAGGCCTGTGAGCGCCATCACGCCTACAAAAACAGCCATGGTCAACTGGGCACGCAAATAGCCCCCGAGTACCTCGGTTATGATAGCGAAGATTTTTTTTACATGCCCGGCGGCTCTCTCCGGGAGCCAGGCATAAAAACGCTTGCCCAGGTGTTCATAGTCCTTCAGAATATAAAAGAGAAATATGGGCAGAGCGGCGAAACCCATGATAAATGAAATCGTCCCCGGAACCAGTACGGTGATATTCGTGAAGAGCCTTTCAAATACATTCCCCAGGTCCCCTCCGAGGTTACTCAGGAAATTATCCACCTGCTGACTGGCCTGTACCGGCAGCCAGCCGCGCAGGGAATCGAACCATCCCAGTATCGTGTCAAAGGCTGCCGATATAAGGTCGGGGGCATTTTGAATGATACCGGTGACGCTGTTGATGGTGGTGGTAACCAGGAAATATCCGCCTGTCCCCAATACCAGCACTATTAACATAAAAACGATGATGATGGCGAGGATACGTCTAGCCTTCATCCACCTGCCTCTTTTAGGGAACCAGGTCTCAATCCAGGAAACGACAGGCAGAAGTATATAAGCGGCCACCATCCCGACCAAAAAGGGGAGGATGATGTTTCGTGACAGGTAAAAGAGGGCAAAGACTACTACCAGAAATATCGTCAGAAGGACGATTCCCGCATGACGTTCAAAAATATGCCCTATCCTTTTCCGGTTTCCGCCCCGCATGTTTCCAGCGCCTTTCAACGTCTTGCCTCAGAAGAATGGTATATCTTATGGAACTCGGAGGCAAATTCCGCCCCCAGGATGATGATGAACGCCGAGATATATATCCATACCAGCAGGACAATAACCACCGTTATGGAGCCATAGACCATATCGTAGGTGGCGAATGTATCAAGATAAATGGTAAAGGCAGTCCTGGCGATTTCCAGCAGGATTGCCGCAATAAGCGCTCCGGGCCAGACGCATTTCCACCGGGTCTTCGTATTCGGCATGAATTCATATATCATCGACACCGCAATTAAAATAAGGATAAAACCCAGGACCCTGGCCACGATAATTGCTAGCGAATCCAGTACCGGAAGGTCAATAGCCGGGATGATTGAAGAAAAAGCGGTAGCCGCCATGGAGAGAAAGAAGATAACGCTGGCGCCTATCGCGATGAGTATGTCCCGGAGCTTACGCAGATAAAAAGGCCGGTATACGCTGATATCCCAGGCCTGATTAATAACCCTGCCTATGGAACCGAATATATTGCTGCCTGTCCAGAAAAGACCGCCGATGCTGAATAGCCCCAACGTGCCCCGCAGTTCTATTATGCTGTTGATATTGCGCTCGATGAGCTGGCTCGAACCGGGCAGGTACTGGTTAACGAACTGAAATATCTGCTCCCGTACCATCGCGGAGGGGAGGAAAAGACCCAGCAGCGCGATGATTCCCAGCAGGAGGGGGAAGATGGAGAGTACCGCATAGTACGCGATACTCCCCGCCATGTCGCCGGCGTTATCTTCCCCCATCTCCCTGGCAACGTTAATCGCCAGGGAGATGGCCGGTCTTCGCTTAAGCCTGCTTATTGCGGCGTACAGTTTTGGTATGAAACGGCTCAATATCATCCCGTTGTATTCGGAATATCTTTTTCTGGCAAGCGGGCTTGCTATGATTCCTTGCTGAGCTCTGCGGCCTTCCCCTTGGCTTTGTCGACAATCCTGTCAGCTCTCTGCCTTGCCTCATCCAGGATCTCTTCAGCCTTATCCTCAGCTTTTCGCACCTTGTCCTTTAGTATTGCCCTGTTTTGTTTTCCGGAATGGGGGGCATTAAGCATACCGATAGCTACCCCGATGGCCGTCCCCGTCAGTATTCCAACCCCAAACCCGGTGGCATTTCCTTTCTGTAACATCTTACTTTTCTCCTTTTTTGATTATTTTTTTTATCTCGCGTATGGCGCCGGTTATTCCCTGGAATAAGACAGCGGTACCTGCAAGCGGTTTGCTTATTTCTTCGGATATGATGGCGGTTACCGCTTCAATCTTTGCGGTGATGCTCGTGGCAAAGTCCAGCACCCTGCTGAGCTTGCCGTAGATGACGAAGGCGGCTACAGCCACACCAATCATCACCATGGTCATCAGAAGACTCGATACGATTATCACGACGTCACGCAGCGTCTCAATCTCCATTATGTGCCCCGCATATCCATGGTACGTTAAGAGTTTACGTCCTTCATATCGAGCTTACGATAGCCACGAGCCCCACTAAAATCAGCCATGCCCCGATGACATAAGCGATGAGCCTGGGCCATACCATGATAACGATGCCCAGCAGCAGAGTAATGATTCCCCCCACCAGTCCGCCTACTCCCAGGATTCCATTCATTCAGACCTCCTTTCAATTTATTCTGTCCAGCCCGGAAAGGAATAACCGCATAAGGTATCCCCCGATAAAAGCAAGGGCGGCCGTGCTCAGGCTGATTACCGTCATTTCACGCACCTTGGCGACAAAGGATACATCCCTCGTGACCGAAACATAAAAGTTGAATAAGAATATCGCTATCAGCGCTATGGTTATGGTCAAGGCCAGTGAGACGAACTTGTTTTCGAAGAACAGAAATGGAGCGGTCAGGAAGAAAGCCACCGCCAGGCTGGTGGACCCCGAGTACAAAGGTCCTTTCAGGTAGCTCCTGAAATTATCCGAGCGCTTCTCCCGAAAAAGACTATCCGTCCGGGCGCCCAGATAGTCCGTGCCGACCAGAGACATGGTCATAGCGATGCCCGCGACCATCCCCGCAACCGATATCAGGTTGCTGTCACGAAAGACGAGGGTCAGGCCGGCCAGCGCGCCCACGAGCTCCACCACGGCCGAATTCAGGCCTTTCAGGATAGAACCGACGTAATGGAGGTGGTCTTCGTCAACGAGGTCGACGAGTAATGACTCGTGCTGACTTTCGTCTTTGATTACCGCGTCCAGGGTTGGTACTTCTCCGGACATCAGGCCGTAGTTTACCTGGGCCATTGCCTCGCCCTTTTCCATCAGTTTCATCGCGAAAGTTATCCCGAACACCACGGCAGCCAGGTAGAAGACCCAGATTTTAACCCTGTTAGGGGCCACGTTCTGGTGAGTGCGCGTTTTCCAAAATGAGTAATGTTTGAGCTCATCCTCAGCAATGTGCTTTAATATTTTTTTATTCTTGACGTTGCGGCTGGCGCCGGAGAGGCGGCGGTAAACGTGATATTCCGTTATCTCGTTTCTCTGCGCCTTTAACGCCAGTGCCATCCCGGCGTCATCACTCAGGCCGGATAAATCATTAGAAACAACCGGGTACTGTCTTTCCAAATTATCCGCCTCTCCGTTATATTGCGAACCTCCGGGAGAAAGTCGTATTATTGACAATCTCAGGCAAAATCAACTGAGGTGAATAACCTCAACCTGACAGGCGTCTGCCCCATTCCGGGCGCAATCTAAAAGTCCTTCGGGAATATTTCCTCTGGCCCGGCTCCCGGCCTGGTGCTCAGCTACGATGCTTAATTCAAAGATGTCAGCGCACGCGCCTACACAGGCACCACACTCGGTGCAACCTTCCCGGTCGATGGACACTTTCATGACTACCTCCACTGGAAAGAACATTATGGTGGAAACCCTTATCGAGCCAGGCGCTGGATTAAGTGCTTCTTGGTAACAAGTTTAACGAAGCTGTTATTGAATAGTCATAAAATAGAAAACGAAATAGTTACAAAAATATGACATTTAGTTTCGGATTTCCCATCATGGCCGCTCTTGGCAACTTATTCGCGACTGTTATATGATAAACATTAATGGATAAAAAACGGGTCCTGGTGGTCGATGATGAGCCCGGCATATTGCACTTCGTCCGCGTTAACCTCACCCTGGCCGGCTATGACGTTATCACGACAGCCAGCGGGCAAGAAGCATTGGAGCTCGTGAAGTCAAAGAAGCCTGATATCATGCTCCTGGATGTCCTGATGGCGCCCATGAGCGGCTTCGATGTTCTTTCCCAACTGCGTGTCTTTTCCCGGATGCCGGTTATCGTCTTTACCGGGCGGGATGATATTACTTCCAGGGCACTCCGCGCGGGGGCTGATGATTATTTAGCTAAGCCTTTCAGGCCCGACGATTTGACGAAAAAGATTAGCGAAATCCTGGCAAAAACGAAGGCTCCCGGAGAGGTGAACCTGACTGCTGGAGAAGGGAAAACAGACAGTTGAACGAGGTGAAGCTGAGAAAGCGCGTTCTGGTAGTCGATGACGAGCCGGCCATTTTAAGGATTGTCCGGGCCAGCCTCCGGGTATTTGGTTTTGACGTAATCACTTCCGGAAGCGGTGAAGAAGCTCTCAAGATAGTTGAAAGCGAAAAGCCGGACATCATGCTGCTGGATGTGCTTATGCCGGGGATGGATGGCTTGCAGACGCTTCGGAAACTCAGGTCCACCTCAAATATGCCGGTCATTGTCTTCAGCGCCCGCAATTCGTCCCGAGATGAAGCCTTGAGGCTGGGGGCGAATGACTTCATTGCCAAACCGTTCTCTCCCGAACAGATGGCGAAGAGAATCTCAGCCGTTCTCGGGTCGGATGCCCGGGAGACCGGATAGAAGTCCCCGGATTAGCTGCCCCCGGTTTCCTGCCAGTCCAGGGGAAGGCTGAAGTAAAAGGTAGACCCCTTGCCCGTTTCGGACTCCACCCAGATGCGGCCGTGGTGGGCTTCCACCAGCCGTGAGCAGACGCTCAGACCCAATCCCAGTCCTTTTATCCCGTATCCTTCCTGCTTTTCCAGCCGCTGGAACGGCTGAAAGAGGCGTAGCTGGTCTTCAGGTGCGATGCCGATGCCCTGGTCGCTGACTCCCACAATCAGGGAGCCGTCATATTTTCGTGCGGTAATCCTGACCTCCCCGCCTTTAGGGGAATACTTTATGGCATTTTCAATCAGGTTGTGGATGATTCGTTCCACCCTGACCTTGTCAGCTTTCACAGATACCATTTGCTCAGGAAATTCTCTTACCAGCCGGTGGATTGAAGACTTTCGCTTAAGGCGTTCAATGACATCATCAACAATTTGCCTCAGATGAGTTGGCTCGATGGTGAGTTGAATCCTTTTTGCCTGGTAGCGTGACAGTTCGAGCAGATTGTCCAGGATGTCCTCAAGCGATTCCGCGCCTGCGGCCGCTTCCCGCAGCAGTACGGGCAGTTCTTCGGGCGGGAGCCCTTCCAGCATGGCGGTATGGATAGCTCCGGTCACTACGGTCAAAGGAGTGCGAAGTTCGTGAGAGACCATGCCGATGAACTCGTCCTTGATTTGCTCGGTCTGCTTGCGCTCGGTGATATCCTGGACAGTTCCCATAACCGCCTGCCTGCCTTCATAGGATACAGGTGAGACATTTATCGAAACCCAGACCGGCGTGCCGTCTTTTCTCTTTAGTCTGGTCTCGATATCATGAACAACTCCGCTTCGCTTCATTTTATCCACCCATGAGCGCCTGTCCTCTGGATTCAAGTAGAGGTCGAAGGCTTTCATGCCTTCAAGCTCACCGCGGTTGTAACCCAGAATGCGTTCATAAGACGGGTTGGCGTAGAGAAGCACTCCGTCCGCCGAGCTTACACCTACGCCAACAGGAGATGTCTCACTTAGCGCGCGGAAGCGTTCCTCGCTCTCTCTAACGGCTTCCTCGGCTTTCTTGCGCTCGGTAATATCGGGGCTACTACCGACCATGCCGAGGAACTCACCCGAAGGTGAAAAACGAGGTACTCCGAAAGACTCCACCCAAGCCCATTCTCCGTTGGCACGCCGCACACGCGCTTCATGGTGGAAACGCCTTCGCTCTTTCAGTGACTCCAGGAAATCCTTGACGTAAGCTTGGGAATCGTCGGGATGCAGCAGGGGCTGCCAATCTGGTCCGCTGGCTTCTTCTGGCGAGACCCCAAAAAAGTCACGATAAGCCTTGTTGACGAATTGTATACCGCCGTCGGCGCCATGTACCCATATCATTAGCGGAGAGCTATCAGCCATGATGCGGAAGCGCTCCTCGCTTTACTTTAAAGCGTCCTCCGCCTTCTTGCGCTCGGTGATATCCATCAGGTTTGTGCGGATACTGACCGCCTTTTCACCGGTGTTCACGGCGATACTTTCCAGTTTAGCCTGGAAAGGGTTCCCATCCGCGCTGTGCATCTTGATTTCGCAGGTTTGCTTCCTGCCAGATTCCGGCACTTTGTTTAAGTGCAAATAGAATTCATCCTGTGACTCCGGCTGGATGAAATGGACCAGTTTAGACCGGATTAATTTGCTTCTCTCGGAGCCCAGCATACTCGCGGCCGTCAGATTCACTTCAAGGATTCCGCCGTCCTTTTCCAGAGTTAGATAACCGACAGGCGCATAATCGTAAAGGTCAATGAATTTGTCCCTTGCTTCCCGGGTTTCTCCCTGTGACTGCCGGAGTTCATCAGCCTGCGCCTCCAGTTCCTCCTGGTGTACCTTCAGTTCCTCCACAAGCTCCTGGGCCTGTTCCTCCGCCCTCTTGCGTACCTCTACCCCTTCTTCCAGTTTTTCAGTTTGGTCTTGAAGATGTTCGTTAGATATCCGCAGCTTCTCCTCTACCTCGTTGCGCCTGTCTATTTCCATCTCCAGGTCCGCTTTAGAGGCAGTGACCTTTTTCAGACTCGATGTCATCCGGTTAAAGCTGCGGGAAAGCTCGGTAATCTCGTCACTCCCCTTCTCTTCAATCCTGTAGTCCAGGTTGCCGGCGCCGATAACAGCGGCTCCCTGGCTCAGGCTGGAGAGGGACGAGGTGATGCTCCGCCGGGTGCGGCGCAGGAGGTTGGTCAAAGGCACCGTGGCGGCAGCCAGTACCAGCAGGATAAGGCCCATCATCTGAACTTCACTTGTTCTTATATCATCACCTAATACGCTTGCCAACCGGGAGGCGTTAGTATCCGCTTCGTAGGACCGTAAAAGAAGCAATCCCACCAGCCGGTCTTCCGCTCCCGTGTCACCGCTCCCGTAGGCGGAGACCAGTTGAGAAAACAGGTCTGCCATGGCTTCGTTGTTCTGGCCGATGCTGTCTAAAAGCTGCTGCTGCTCCGGATTGGAAAACCGCGAGCCGGCTATCAGCCCGGTCAGCTTTTCATGCTCCGCCGGCAAACTGTTGCTTCGGCCGTTCCTCGCGGTACAGGGTATAGGAGAAGACAAGATGGTTGAGCTCGGTGATGCTGCTCCGTATTTCCCGGATTGTCTCCCGGTCCGCCATGGTTTTGTTCATTTCCCGATAGGAAAAAACCAGTGCCCCGATGATAACCAGCGCCATTACGATTGGCACGTATACGGCCAGCCTTAATCTGGTGCTTATTCTCATATTTTCTCCTATCTACCGATAATCCTGACGGCTTCGGGCTTGACCGATATCAATGCGTCAGCGTAAATATAGTCCAGAAAATTGGGCACCGTCTTCTCGGTAGTCAGGTTATTGCCTATCATCCAGCGGGCTTCGTCTTCCATAGCTAGAATGAGTGACTGGTCAAGAGAAAGACCGAACTGGTAATCCGGCCAGAGAGCATTGAGATAGGTGTCCTCGTAACCCAGGCGACTCCGAATAAGGTCTTTCGCCTGGTCAGGATTGCGGATAACATAGCCCTCGGCTTGAGTTAACGACCTGAGAAGAGGGTCAAACATGTCAGAATGGCTTTGCACCAAGTCGCCGGTTGTGATGAACACACAATACATCGGCTGCCCGTTTTGAACATCCCAAACACTAACCTCGTCGCCAAGCTGTTCCTGGATAGTAATAACATTGGGTTGCCACGTAACCACGGCGTCAACCTCTCCGTTAGTAATGGCATCTACCGCTTTAGGGGCCTGGACATCAACTATGGTTACTTCATTGTGACTGACGCCGTTCAAATCCAGGAACCGACCGAGCATAAAGTCTGCCGATGTTTTAACCGGCACTCCAATTCTTTTTCCTTTCAGGTCGGAGGTATCCTGGATGCCACGGTCTTTCCTGACCAGCAGCTTCATGTGCATGAAGTTATCAATGCTCGCCAGAGTTACAATGTCTTCCCCGGCAAAAGCCTGCCTGACGATAAAAAGCTCGGCTGTGGTGGCCATGTCTACCTCGCCCTCCATCATCTTCTCCGATGCGGCGGCTCCGGAAGCGTAATCATCCCTAATAGTTATGGCGAGACCGTTGGCCTGGAAATAACCCTGCTCCTGGGCAATATATATCAGCGAATTTACCGCGGTGGGCTCCATCCCGATGGTTATCGTTTCCACAGGCCCCGAATATCCTCCGGCGGAACATGACGGTGCAGACAAAGCTATTGCCAGTATGCCGGCAACAGCTATACAGGCTACCAATCTCCTCGACGGCTTCTTCCAAAAACCGGTATCTATCTTATTCAATTCCCATTACCTTCTTTCCCCGAAAACATCTTTTCCGCCCAGGAATGGCCGGTAACATCCTCGATGGCCAGCAGTATCTTCTCTTCCCCGAGCTCATTATACATGCGGCGGGCATTTAAGAACATCCGGCGGTGCCCGATGACGGGAAAGACGTGCTCCACCGGGAAATTGTCAAAGGACTGGTTTTGGGGCAGTATCTTTTCCAGCAGTCCGCGCAGCCGCGGTATATCCCACTGGTGGTTGCCCAGCTCATAGATACACTTGCCCATTGTCTCATTTTCACCGGTGCGGAAAACCTGGTAAAAGGACCGGTTGGCTGATACCACCTTCAGGTCTTTGTCCAGCACCAGCACGGACTCGCGCAGGGTGTCGATGATATTCTGGGTATAGCTCAGGGCCGCCTGGAGCACGCGGCGCTCATCGATGTCGAAAAAGGTTATCACCAGCCCGACGACGGCATTCTCCTCGCTGCGGTAGGGCAGGATGCGCATCAGGTACCAGCTTCCCTGGTGGCTCTGCACCTCCTTGTTCCTGGTGACCAGCGTGCGCAGGACCTGGCGGGCGTCCTCCACCAGACGGTCATACTTGATGCTGTTGGTGATATCGGTCAACGGCCTTCCGGTGTCGCTCTCCCTCAGTTTGAAGAGTTCCGTGGCAGCCGGGGTATAGCTCTGGATGTTGAGGTCGGTATCCAGGAACAGCGTGGCCACGTTCATGGTGTTGAGCAGGTTGCGCATGTCTCCGCGGGAACGGGTAAGCTCGTCGATTCTCTCCTGGTTCTCGGTGTTGAGCGTGCTGAGTTCCTCGTTCACCGAGCGCAGCTCCTCCCGCGAGGTATCCAGCTCCTCGTTGGTGCTCTGAAGCTCCTCGTTGGAGATCTCCAGTTCCTCGATGGTAGCTTTCAGGTCTTCCCGGGACTTCTTCAATTCCTGCTCCAGTTCCAGGATTTGGCCCTCCCTGTCCGAGCAGGCATCCGATTTTCGCTTTTTCTGAGCCTTGCCCTGAGGGGAGCGGTCTCCCTGGCCGGGTTTTCCTTGAATATCACCATCAAATACTCGGATGGCCTTCCCTGCACCGGCACCGGCCTGGCCAGCATCTCCACTATATTCGGAGAGTTCGGCGCCATACCTTCGCGGTGCGCCTCAACCTGCAGGGACCGGGCGCTGTGAATGGCGAGGGACAGTTGCCCCCTCAACCCCGGGCGCGCCATCTCCAGGATGTTCATGCTGGTCCTGCCCTCCGCGAGCTTGAGATATCTGGAGGGGTCGCCCCGGACATATATCACGTTGTCAGCGCCGTCAATGACGACATAAGGCGGCGCGTACTCGCTTAAGAGTACCTTGTCCGTTAGCTGGAGAATATCATTCGACTTCGTTTTTTCACCTTCCGGCCGGTAGCCGGCCCGCGATGTTCGTGATACGTCCTGAAGGGGGAAAGGCGGCATGCGGCCATTGAGTCCGCGTCATCCTTGCGCTGGTACAGTTTCCACTTCCGGTCCAGGCTGTTGAACAGGCTGGTAAACTCCCCTATCGTCTCGGAAGGGCTCAGGAACAAAAGTCCGTTTTCGTTCAGCGCATAGTGGAACAGGGGTATGATTCGCTTCTGCAGATCGCTCTTGAGGTAGATAAGCAGGTTACGGGCGCTAACGAGGTCTACCTTGAGGAAAGGCGGCTCCTTGATGAGGTTGTGGACGGCGAACACCAGCATCTCGCGGATATTCTTGTTTACCAGGTAAGACTCATCCTTTTCCGTAAAGAACTTCTTTAACCTCTCGGGAGTGACATCATCGCTGATATTAGTGCGGTAGGCACCCCTGCGGGCGATATCGATGGCGTCACTGTTCAGGTCAGTGCCGAATATCTGCACCTTCTGGTCCCTGTCCAGATCATCGAGGATTTCGCGGATGATGAAAGCGATGGAGTAAGCTTCCTCTCCGGTGGAGCATCCCACCACCCAGGCCCGGATTTCCTCCTGCGGCGGTTTCTGTTCCAGCCTTTCCTTCAGCTTTGCCTTAAGCACCTCGAAGGCTTCTTTATCTCTGAAAAATGAGGTGACGTTGATGAGCAGCTCTTTGAACAGGGTGGAAATCTCCCTGGGGTCTTCCTGCAGCAGGCGGATGTATCGGGAAGGGTCCTCTATCCGGTGCATTGCCATGCGGCGCCGGATACGCCGCCGCAGCGGGTTTTTCTTGTAGGAAGAGAAATCGTTGCCGGTCTCATTCCGGATAAGAGTGATAATCTTCGGCAGGAAATTTACCAGGTCATCCGGCTCTTCGCTGGGGGCAGCAATAACTTTAGGGATTCTCTTGATGTAGTCTTCAACCTGTCCGGGAATCTCCGCCGCCTTGAGAATATAGTCCGTCAACCCGGCGTCTATCACGCTCCGGGGCATGCCGTCGTACTTAGCTTCTTCGGGCTCCTGGGCGATGACCAGCCCCAGCATTGCTTTAATCGCCCGGGCGCCTTCCGTGCCGTCCGTGCCGGTGCCGGAAAGTATGATGCCAACGGAGCCGGCGCCGCGGTCCACGGCAAGCGACTTTAAAAAGAAGTCGATAGGATGGTGTATCGCGGAAGTCAGTGTCTGGTCCAGCAGCTGCAAAGTCCCGATCAGGAGAGACAGGTTCTTGCCCGGTGGGATGAGATAAATGGTATCGGGCTTGATTTCCATGTTGTCCGTCACCTGGTGGGCCGGCATTTTGGTGTAACGCCGCAGCAGTTCCGGCATGGCGCTGTCCCTGGAAGGCGCCAGGTGCTGCACCACCACGAATGCGGCGCCGGTGTCACCCGGCGTATTCGTAAAAAGCTCGCTCAGGGCCTCTAGCCCGCCCGCGGAAGCGCCGATGCCGACGACGGGGAACCTATGCGTATCCGGGATTGACTCCTGTTCCTTGTCCCGCCCGGCTTTGGAACTCTCGTTATTTTCCTTTTTATCTTTCATCATATTCTCCCTGAGGTTGGTTCTGGAATAATTCGGAGCCGTTCCCCATCTTGCGCAGACCGTCCAGTATCAGGATACGCGCCAGGGTCGTGGGGCCGATGCGCAACGCGCCGGCTTCCCGCCTCATCTGCTCCCACTTAACCGTGGGCAGCCGCACGGGGATGACCTTATCCAGGCCCATGTTCTTCTTACCGTTCCCGGGCTTAACGGGCTCTGATTGCCGCTTGATGATTTCCTCTTTTTTTACAGTCATCATTTCTAAAAACTCCAAATATAGCGATACGTGTAGTGTATACCTCAGTATATCTGGCCGTCAATTAGGGCGTGTTCACACTAACAGTGATTTGGTGATATAATGGGTGTATGGAGATAACACCTGAACAATACAGAAAGAT